>ERZ869907.80-NODE-80-length-40130-cov-12.427723_pt1 | contig 40130 bp, 70 predicted proteins | sample MGYA00579309_ERZ869907 | MGnify/ENA primary metagenome ERZ869907 (study PRJEB32216, sample SAMN09231814) | wastewater metagenome | place: USA: Maryland | collected 2016-07-30 | study: EMG produced TPA metagenomics assembly of the PRJNA472060 data set (Reclaimed... | reverse complement strand
GAACCCTACCGGCTTTTTCCGTTCGGTAAGATTGTGAAAAACGGCAGAGAGCGGGTTATAACCCCGGAGTATGCCGCTACTTTTAAACTTCCCCATTTCAAGCCACCTGTAAAACTTGGAAGCCATAATGACGAAACGCCCGCAGGCGGTCACATTATCGGCTTAGAAGTGCGGGGTGATGGTCTGTATGCCATTCCTGAGTGGAATGACAAAGGTATCAAATCCGTTGAGGATGGCGCGTACAGATACCATAGCCCAGAGGTGATTTGGGATGATGGTGGTTTAGAAAACCCTGAAAACGGCGACTTTATACGAGGACCGCTGATTTTAGGAGACGCAATGCTTCACACCCCACACTTGGGCGAAGCTGCAAAACTGTACTCAATTGGAGATAACACAATGGAAGAAAATATTCAGATGCCCAAATCATTTTGGGATAAGTTTGTTGCCCCCCTGCTTGACCGCAAGCCAGAAACTCAGGTAATCGAAAAGACCCCCGAAGATTACGAAGTGACCAAACAGGAACGCGACGAATACAAAAGCAAACTTGCCGCAATCGAAGCAGAAAAGAACCGCGCCGGACGTGTGGAGAAATTCACCGCCGCGTTGAAGGAAACTAAGGTTAACTTCGAGCTTTCCGAATTGCTCGCAGATTTGCCCGAAGAAAAAGCAGACGCGATTTTGAAAGAGTTCAAAGCCCTGTCTGCCCAAATCGACGAAAGCAAGCTGACTGGTGAAACTGGTGTACAGGGTGGGGCAGAAACCGACCCGAAAGCCGCTTTCAATGCCGCCGTGCTTGCTATCGCTAACGAAAAGAAAATCAACTATAACGCCGCGTTTGAACACGTAAAGGCTTCAAGCCCTGATTTGTTCAAAGCCGCGTTTGCCAAATAGGAGAACTATACAATGGCATTTGTAACTGATTATGAAACTCTCCCCGGTCTGGTTGCTGCATCTAACCTTGCGTCAAGCCAGTACCTTGTGGGAAAACTTGCCTCTACCGCTGGACAGGTTGCCGCCGCTGGTACACTGAACAGCACCACCAACCCCGGTGCGTTTGTTGGCGTGATTATGAATAAACCCGCCGCAGGCGAAGAAGTTGAATTTGCGATTGACGGAATTGTTAAGGCGATTGCCGCAACATCCACCATCGCGGTTGGTGATCGCGTCTACTCGAACTCAACCGGACGCTTGACCGACGCTGGCACGACTGATAACGGCTTCTTCCTCGGACGCGCTCTTGAAGCTGCTACCGCCGCAGGCGACATCATCACTATCAAGCTGGCTGGAAACGGCGGCGGACGCTATTAGGAGAATTGAACAATGGCACAACCTACTCACTCAGAAATTCAGGCAGTTGACCCCGTCCTGACTAACATGCTCGTTGGGTACATGCAGGCAGATGACCGCTTTATTGCGTCCCGCCTCTTCCCCTCAGTACCGATTAGCACCCAATCGGCTACTTACTATGCCTTCACCAAGAAATATTGGTTTTTGGACACCATGCAGAAACGCGCCCCCGGCGGTGTGTTTGCTCGCTCCGGTTATGGCGTTGAAACCGCAACCACTACGGCGGCTCTCTGGGGCTTGGAACATCCTATCGCGGATGAAGCCCGCAGCAATAACCAAATGCCTATGGATTTGGAACGCGCTGGCTTGCAGTGGCTTGCTCAACAGTCCCTTATCCGTAAGGAACGCGCTTTCGCCGCTGATTTCTTTATCAATGGTGTTTGGGGTACTTCCGACAACAATAGCACAACCGACTGGGATGATTTCACCAGCGGCGACCCCGTAAATGATGTCTTGACCGCCCGCCGCACTATCTCCAACAACACTGGACAAGATGGTAATACCCTCGCGGTTGGCTACATCGTGCATCAGGCTCTTGTCAATCACCCTGATTTGGTAGACCGCGTGAAATACGTACAGGCTGCGACAATGGCAAATGTGGAAGGTGCAATCGCCGCCGCGTTTGGTGTTTCTAACTACCTCGTTGGCAAGGCTTCTTACAACAGCGCAAACGAAGGTCAGACCTTCTCCGCCTCGGCTATCATCGACGATGACGCGCTGGTCTGCTACGTTGCCCCTCAGCCCGGTATCATGTCCGCATCGGCTGGCTACACCTTCTCTTGGGGCGGTGGTGGTGGTTTGGGTTCTATTAGCACCTACCGCGACCAATCCGTAAAGAGTGACGTTTTGCAGCACAGCGAAGCGTGGGATCAGAAAGCCGTAGCAACTGACCTCGGTTACTTCTTCGTTGACGTGGTATAGGGAGGTGCATCATGGCACATCCTCAGAATAGCCCGCGTGGTTTATTTGCGAAACGTCAGATTGATGTAGGCTCGTGGAGTATCTCTTTCAACTCTACTGCTCTCATCATGCCAAACTCTGTCCGCATTGGGTCAAAGGCTACTTACCTTTCGTCCAATTCTACGGGCGTGAAACTTGGTAGCTTGTACATCTCTTGCAACAGCACGGGTAACACAACCACTTAGTAAGACGGGGGAGGGTATAAAAGCCCTCCCCCAGAAAGTTGAACGAGCGTGAAAGTTTATATAGGCGTAGTTGAATCAGAGATTGAATACGGCGAGTGCCGCGATAGTATACAAAACATACAAACGCAAACTGGCGACATTGGACCGGTTTTCATTCGAGCTACAAAGGGCTATGAAGCCCGACAACAGCACTTTAACAATTGGTTGACACAAACAGATTGTGAATATATGTTACTGCTAGACGGCGACATGATATTTCCTAAAGATACGCTTGAAAAACTTCGAGCGCACAATTTGCCTTACGTCTCAGGTGCTTATCTTCGCAGAACTTACGCACCAGCTTACCCGGTTTGGTTTGAGCCTTTTGAAGATGGTTTTCCTTTGAAGCCGTGGACTCAAAAAGTAGAGCCAAATAAACTTTATAAAATTGGTGCAAGTGGCTGGGGTTGTATCCTAATTCATAGAGAAGTTGCCGATGCCGTAGAGCCTTTACTGAAGGGCGAGGCATTTGTTATTGAGGACGACATGGATTTATATCCATACGACCTGAGTCGCATTATGAACACCTTGCATATTCTTGACAACTTAACTAGGAAAAAGAACATTCCCGCTAATGCGCTTCATGATTATGTTGAGGTTTTAAAAGAAGAAATACGACCTTTGCGTGGTGTCAAAGATATGGTTGGCTCTGATATTCGCTTTCCGTTTTTCGCAAATATGGCAGGATATGACCTGTGGCTAGATACAGGCGTAATGTGTGGTCACATGCTTAATTACAATCTTCAAGTGACAGATTATTTGTTGATGGACGGAAATATATCAGGCAACCTTAGTAAGAGCGCAAATATCGCAAAGCGCGCCGAAAAGAGCAAATTAAAAAATAAAAATAAAGAGCTTAATGTCACAGAGATGAAGAAACGCAAAAAGGCGGAAGGTGTCAAGCCTTCGGAGGTACGATGAGAGTTCACATCGTAGAACCGTATCACTCACACGCCATGCAAAGAATGAGTAACCCACTTGCTGAACTTCGTAACCTTTGGGAAGTGACAAAGGACGAAAAACCGGACGCAAGCGCGGATGTAAATATTCATATCCCCTGGCATAGCATGATTGACTTTGAGGGTAGTAAGAATATCGTAGCTTATACCCACTGCAACCCACCCGATGCTCCTGCGCTTTTATCGGTCTGCGAGAGAGCCGACTTGATAACGTGTATGTCTTTTACAGGCAGAAACGAACTAATTGAATTAGGCGTTGACCCAAAAAAGATATGGGTGATTTACTCCGCTGCTGATAATTTCAAATTCAAGCCCTTGACCATCGGCGTTGTGGGAAACCCTCAACCCAATGGGCGCAAGCGCGAAAGTTTACTAATTGACCTTGCATGGCAATACAGCTTGACAGCGTTTCAGTTTGTATTTATTGGTATCGGCTGGGAAGATACCGTAAGTAAATTGGATTCTTTGGGAGTTTCCGCGATTTGCGGTTCTGCCCCTGATGGTAACTTGCAATCTGTTTATCAACAGTTCGATGCTCTTTTAGTTACCGGGTATGCAGAGGGCGGGTCACTTCCGATTTTAGAGGCTATGGCGGTGGGTATTCCGGTCATCTCTCCGAAGTTTGGTTATGCTGCTGATTTATTGAGCGAACATTACAGTACCCCCGAAGAACTAATGACCATCCTCGAAAATATGGCAGAGCCGCGAATACTTAACCATCAGGTAGCTAGATCGTGGACTTGGAACGATTACGCTCAGGAATACGCCCTCATAGTCGCAAGGCTTTTGGGTGTGCCAAGTGAAATTTACCCAGAACGCGCCGCCGATAGATACCGACAGGTTTTAGACGTAATTAGCGAAGTCAAGCCAACCAGTATTACAGAGATAGGAACTTGGAATGGGTCAAGAGCTATCCAGATGATACAGGAAGCCTATAAATACAACGAGGATATAACTTATTACGGCTTTGACTTGTTCGATATGCAGACAGGTAAGCAGTTTAGAAGTGAGCTTTCAAAAATGGCTTATCCGTTGGATGTAGTAAAGAAAAGAATCAAAGCTACGGGCGCATGGGTTGAACTCATAAAAGGTAATACCCGCGAAACCCTAGCCCTTATGAGAAGTTCCGACTTTATTTTTATCGACGGCGGACACTCTGAAAAGACCATAGAGAGCGATTGGAAAAAAGTGCAATCCCTGATGTTTGATAACACCGTTGCAATCTTTGATGATTACTACCACGAAGGCAAGCCGGACGGGATGGGTTGCAATTCCATCGTAGATAATTTGAGAGGCTTCAAAGTAACTCACCTCCCCCATAAAACTCTTGCGAGTGATGGGCGGTTGATTGGAATGGTTAAGGTGCAACGTGCCTAGTTATATTTACGGATGCGAAGAAAAACACAGACAGGAAGAGTGGCACGGCATGAGTGAAGAGCCTGTCATTATCTGTGTGAAATGTGGTAGGAAAATGCACCGCGTACCACAGGCGTTTGGTGTGAATTGGAACGGATTACCCCCGCACCTTGAACACACTAGACACCCGAATATACAAAACTTTATCGACACCGCCGACCAACGGCGAGATAAATATTTAGCAACGAAAGGAACTAAAGATAATGGCTAAGAAAATTGAAGGTTTGGAAATTGAAGTAAAAGAGGAAGTAAAGCAGGAAGGTTTTAAAGCCTATGCTGACTTTGAATTTCTCAATAAGGCTTACAAGGTTGGCGATTTGTTTGTGCCGCCTTTAGGGATTTATCCTGACCCAAACATGGATGAATTTCGCCGTACCAACAATAAAAAGAATATCGCAAAGGGTCACACCTTTTACTTTGAAATCCCCCCGAAAACAAAAGGCGGTGAGATTGAAGTCAGGTGCGTTGTTTTGCCCGTTGAATAGGAGTTTACTATGTCTCGAATTGTTCCGGCTGGTTTGATTAGTGCAGGTTTTCAAAAGATTACCACTAACTCAACCGCTACCACGCTAAACAGTACATGCTCACTAGGGCAGGCGTTGCTTATTTCCGTTGAAACACAAAACGCCCGCGTTACCTTTGACGGTTCTACTCCCGCCGCTTCTACTGGCGTTTTGTTGCTTGCGACGAATAGCCCATATTTTTTTGAAGCGGTTGACGCTTCTACTCTAAAGATTGCCCGTGCTGCCGCTGGCGCGGTTGTTCAGGTGCAAGCCTTCAAGAGGTAAATCATGGCGATTCGCTCCGACTCGTTTTCAAGCGCGGCAGAAGTAACAGCATTTACCCGTCATTTATTGGACGGGCAGAGTGCTTTTAATTCCACCACCCGCCCAACCGTAACAGAGTTGGAAAAGTTTATAGATCGCGCCTCCGGATTGGTTAATGTAGCTCTTGCAAGGGCTGGTTTTACCCCGTCAAGTATTTACACAAATTCAACAGCAAAACTAACCTGTGATGATTGGGTAACTAATTACGCCGCGCGCTATGTGGAACTCACCCAACGCGGGACAGGATACAGCGAGAGCGAGGGCGGGCGTTTGCCTGCTTTTGAGATAGGAACTGCTGATGAGTTTGTGAATAATAACAAACTTGGGTTTATACAACTTGGTATTTCTCAGTCAAGAAAGATGAGCGCAGGACTTGCGTTTACAGGACTGACCGTACAAAGCGAGAGAGCCGACCCGGATAACTCATCTTTAGAGCAACCCGTATTCACTAGAAATATGTTTGAGGCAGACGATGTACAGTGACGGTGAGGCATTAATCCTAACCCAACTTCAAGCCGTTAGCGGGTTTTCATCTGCGAATACGTCGAGAGGGAAATGGGGGATACTCAATGACGGCATTTCAAGGGTGTACGGGATTGTGAAACCCGGCTCTTTCAACAGAGAGCAAGTCGCAATGTCTGTGAATCTTTCTGTATTTCAAACCATCATACAGGTTTGGTACAGATATAAAGACGATGACACTTTGACCTTATTGGAATCTAGTGTTTCATCTATTATCAATAGGTTTGACCAGTACCGAAAATTAGCTGATACCACTAACACTATTGTTGAAGCCTTTGTAAAAGAAGGCAGAGAGGTAGAAGAAATGTGGACAAAAGACGGCGGTTTGTCTTGGCTAAAACAAGACCTAATCGTCGAATGGCAAGAGCATGATGGAGTTTCCTATGCCGAGTAAAGAGAAAAGCGAAAAAGAAAAACTAATAGAAGCCTTGCGCGAGCAAGTTAAGAAGGCTGAAAGTAAGGGATTATTCGATACCGCTCATCACCAAATGCTTGAACAGCTTTTGAAGGGCGAGAAAAAAGGAGAAATAACCAATGGCTAATACCACGTTCCGAGATATTGATTTCAAGATTGATAACGCAGCCGCGACGCTGACAAGCATTAAGGCGTATCTCAATCAAGTTGATTTGCAAAGAACACTTGAACTTATCGAAGATACTGCAATGAGCGATACCAACCGCTCGTATCTTCACGGCTTGGCAGGGACTACCCTTACCATTAACGGCATGGTGAACTCAACCACTGACGCTATTTTTGGACCGCTTGTAAATGCGGCAACGTCAGTGACCAAGACTGTTGAGTGGAAGGCTTATACCTCGCGTTACTATAACGGTGAGGTTCTTTTGACCAACGTTCAGTACAGCGGTTCAACCAACAGCCTGCAAACATTCTCGGTTTCCATGACCGTTGACGGTGCGATGAATCGTACTTCCGCAGGACTCTAGTAGAAAGGTATTAAATGCAATTCAATCGAGAAAATCCTGTAAAGGTTAGTTTCTCTGTACCAGATCGACCAACAGTACGGCAACAAATGGCGTACTTCTCTGAAACCACAGGCGTTGTTAATCGAGCGCATTTAGAGCGCCTGTGGTTCGGGGCAAGGTCAATGATTACGGAATGGCAATGCGAATTGTTTGAGAAAGACATTGACCTTGACAAGGTAGACGACCCACGAATTACCGAGATTATTCTGTGGGCGGCGGTGCAAGTAAAGACACATCTAAACTCGGTAACGGAAACACCAAAAAACTGATAGCGGCGGTGGTGGGCGCAGTTGATAGTGACGAAACCCCGCCGCCCGCTTTACAAATTGCATGGAATTGTCAGAAGTGGAATTGCTTACCCGATTCGGGTGGGTACCTCGAACAGGATTACGCACTAATGAAAAACATGACAATTTCACTTAATATCTATAATGCTCTATCTCGTTTGCGAAACGCAAAGGGAGCGCAAATCCACAGCCTTACAGAATCAGATAGGAAAATTTTGCGCGTCTTGGTAGACTTGGGACTTTTATTCAATGGCTAATGTTGACATTATCGTAAATATGATAGATAAGACGAAATCGGGGTTATCGTCAATTAGCGGAGGATTGAAAACTTTAGTCCCGCAATTTCTTTCAATTCAAGAAAGAACAGACGCGTGGAGTGAGGGGTTAAAAAACTCTGGGGATATAAGTAAAGTTTTTGCCTCTCATCTTTCTGAGCAAGCAAACGCAATGGGTATTACCGGCTCAAAATATCAAAGCCTTATTTCTGCAAGTGGCTTATATTCAAAAGAGCAATTAACAAATGCTCAAAATTCCGCTTTGGTTGCAGAAAAAGCCAGGATGCTTTCCGGTGAAGTTGCAAAAGGAGCAATGACCGCAACTCAGGCAGGCGAGGCTTTCAAAAAGTACACAGACGACTTAGCAAAATCAGAATACCAATCCGCCAGTACCTCGAAGATTTTGCAAGAAATGGCTGGAGACTTTGCAAAAGTCGGTGCTGTGGTTGGTGGTGTTACACTAGCGGCTAAGGCTATATATGACTTAGGAAAATCGGGGGCAGAATTACAATTTACAGAAAATAGATTTAATCGTTTGTCAGATTCAATTAATACAACTAGCGACGCGCTATTAGATGATTTAAGAACAGCCACTAGGGGGCTTTATTCGGACACAGAATTAATGGCTAGTGCATCCGACCTTATGGCATTAGGTTTAGCTAAGACTCATGATGAAGCCGTTAGATTAGCCACTGTGTCCGGCGGTTTGAATATGAATATGAACCAATTGGTTCTAACACTCACAAACATGACGACCATGAGGTTTGATGCTTTGGGTGTTTCTACAGACGGCTTTAAGGAAAAGATGGCGGCATTAGAAGAACAGGGATACTCTACTAATGACGCTTTTAAAGAAGCATTTTTGCAACAAGCAGAAGATCAATTAGAAAAAGTCGGTCATGCCGCCGATGCTAATTTGGGCGCTTTCATGATGCTTGAAGCGCAGATGCAAGATACCAAAAATTCTGCAAAAGAATTAGCTGCTGATGGATTAGCTCCAATAATTCGTTATTTAGCAGAGTCCACCGGAGAAATGAACGAAAATAAACGGGTTTTGCAAGAAATAAACGAAGAACTTTATAAAGAGTATTCAGCGCATAAAGTATTAACCCCTGAAATGGAAAGACTTATCAAGCAGCATGAACTTGGCGCGGCAATGACAGAATATTACAGGGAAAGTGTAGAGCAAAACACGCAATCGTTGAATGAAAATGCCGCCGCCGTTGCTGATGTATCATCTGCGAATAACGACTTACTATCTCTTACTATGTCGCTATCGGAAGAAAATGAAAGCTACAACGAAAGCCTTGTTGATGAACAAGCGAAATTAGCAGAGCTACAAAGCGAGATTGATAACCTTATCAGTCAGGGATATTCCCCGCAAGGCGCAGCGGTTCAGGAAGTAACAGAAAAATACAACGAACAAGCTGAAAAGATACAAGAGCTAAAAGACAAACACGCGGACGCAATGGCGCAAATTGCAGCCGATTTATTACTAGCCAAATTACAAGCGGATGGATTTACAGACGCAGAATACAACATGGCTATAGCTATGTTGGAATCAACCGGGCAGATTGACTCAGCCGCCGCTCAGACTGCTTTAGCTATGGATAAAATCGCATCCGCCGCACAGAACGCTGGAACGGCTGGTATGGAATCCTTCGGCGGGATTATGTCAAAGGTCATGGAGGACGGCGTAATCTCCAACGAGGAATTACAAGCCGCCCTTGATGAATTATCGGCAGAATCAGCGGTAGAAGAAGTTGATAGTATTAGTTCAGCCACCGATGAAATGAGCGCAGTCGGAGACGCAAATATTAATGAATTGCAAAGTTCTGTAAATGGACTTAGCACAGAATCGGCTATCAACGAATTTGACGCGCTTATTGATAGATTAAATGCAATTCCTACCGTAGTTCCGGTAGATATTGAATATACCGTAAACGGCGAAGTACCCCCTCCACTTACCGGAGGACAAAGCATATCCAGAGGACAAAGCGCGTCAGGCGGGCAGGTATTCAATATTGCCAATGCTACATTTATCCAAAACGAATCAGGAAGTTGGAATCCACTATGAAACTTTCGCCCTATTCTTTCAACGGCGTACAAATAAACGATGGTACAAACTACACATCGAAGATATTGTTACAGCCCGCGATGCCAAACGCTCGGTTGTCTTTTGTCTCGCGTGGTATCAATCAAGGTGGAAACTATACAGGGAAAAGCGTCTCGGATTGGTACATGAAGATTCTAGTTACCATGCTAGGGACGGTAAGTAGCCAAACGGAAAGCCTGAAAGCCTTATTTGATACCCGTATTTATTCGGCTAAAACCCTTGTGGCACTAGATACAAGCGAAGGTGCTGGTAATCGCTCTTGGTCAATCTCTGCGGCAACCGCATCAATGGGTGAGGTACAAGGGCGTAGCGTCATTATCACTTTAGGATTTGATGACGTATGGAAAACCACAGCTACCACTACCGAATCCACTTGGACGATTACCGCATCTGGTCAAACAAATGTAGTTAACTGCAATCTTGGAAACCTTGACGCTTATCCCATTTACGAGATTACACCGGGTACAGCAAAGACCGGAGAGTTCAATTTTGTCTATCGTCATTTTGTGACAACCTACAATCAAAAGACGTGGGCTTTCCCTAACTATCCGGTTGATTTGACTAACGGCGGATGGGATACTGCCTCGGTGATTGCGGACAACTCTAACAAGTGCCAAATTAACGTGGGCGGTGGAATCAACGCATCTGTTACTACAATTCCCTATGATACCGTTACTGGCACTATCCCCTCTCAGGGTATGGTTTATGCGGGAACAGAACAAATATCATATACAGGTAGAACAGGTACAACAAGTGGAAACCTAACCGGATGTACTCGCGGGGTCGGTGGAACTACTGCCGCCTCTCATGCAGATAATACAGTAATGTATCTATCCCACATGCTTATTAACGGCGCGGATGTTAGGGTATTTGTTGGCAAGGGGTCATCCGCTCCTATTGAGGTAGACCGCTGGTTTGGTACAGGTTCAAACGCTATAAACCAAGCGGCAACCAAGGTTTGGGTGAATTTAGATTACTCTGCCAAACAAGAGTTCACCCTTAAGACCTCATTAGGTTCAGGCGCGATAACTGAAATTCTTGTAAACGAAGATATATCATCCATGCCCGATGAAGGCGCGTTAATGCTTGAAAGTGAGATTATTACCTATACAAGCAAAAGCGACGCGGGGAGAAGGTTTAGGGGAACTCTGACTCGTGGTGCGTATGAAACTTCGGCAGCTACACATGCCGTAGGTGTCACCGTTCGCTGGATTGAAAATGTCATTTATATTTATCATGGTGACGCATCTGCCACAGTTCCAACAGTGGACGATACCAAGAAACCGATTATCAAGCTAACGTCTACGAATACTTCGCACATATACGAGGAATTTTTCTCTACTGACCCAAGATCGGCAGAGTGGAGAGCCGCCCCCTCTCCAGTACAAACTCCAACCTATACCTACACCGGAAACAATATCACTTATATTGACCCGTCAACGGAATTAGGGGTATCGGGTGGGCGTATATCAGCGACAGGGGCAGAAGTTGCCTCGTATTGGATACTTACCAATCCAGCAGGGATTACAAATTGGAACTTTTCAAATGGCGAAAAACGCAACCTCGTTTTAGGCGTGGGGCTTGTTCAGTACAATACACAAACGTCACCGAATACCCCGCAGGCAAATTTATGGACGACGGGTTACACAATCCCTGCCACAACATTAGCGAACACTTGGCAATCATGGAGTGATAGCCGCGCATTAGGCGCGACTTATTACCATATCCGTTTAGCCGTGACAACCCGCTCTAGCGTTACCAGAGTAGAAGCGGCGGATTGTACCGTTACGCTTGATTCGGGCGGTGCGCCTAGCGTCACCTTTGGAAGTGAAGTTGCAAATAACCACAACATCCGCGCCACGCTGTCAAACGATACCACAGGCGAATCAATGTATATCAACTCTGTGATTATCGAAGGGCAGACGTTGCAGATTGACACCTTGACCAAAAGAGTACGGTATTTATACAACAACCAAAACAGGCTTGGTGATGTCCAGTTGATTGATGATAATAATACGTCCGGTGGGCAGTGGCTACGATTGCAGCAGGGAAATAACACCCTGTCTTGGACGGAAACTGGTGTAACCTCTACCGCCGTAGTGATTAAGTGGCGAGGGAGAAATAACTAATGGCTGAACGTGTCGTAGTTTATTCGCGTGAAGGTTTCCCGCTCGCAGAGGTGACAGCTATCGTTGCACGTCAATACCAGCTAGAGCGAACCCACAAAGCGGAACGCGCCGTGATGGTTGTCAATGCTGACGATTATAGCAACAGCGTTTTTCAGTATATGAATTTAGTGGTTGTGTTTTCTTCAGTTGTGCCTACTTGGGTAGGGTTTATCGTCCCGCCTAAAAGGATTGAAGAAAACACATTATCTGTTAATTTATATGCAGCCGAGTATCTTTTGAACTACCGCCGCCTCCCGTATTCTGGACAGATGACCGCGCCGGGTACGTCCATCTTTTCAGAACTTATCAAGCTGGCAAGGCGTGACGGTGTACCTGATATTTTCTCCACCGCAAGGGTTGAGGGTGGTTCTACTACAGAGTACACAATGGAGCAGCAGAGACAGACGATATTTGATGAGATAAATTCCCTTTGTGATTCGAGTGAGTCGTATTGGTGGATTGAGCCGAGGGGACTAACTGGCGACATGCCCGGAAACTTTACGAGGTTGCAACTATCAGCTAGATACAGCCGACAAAGAGGGGCGGTGTATCCTTACACAATTTCAGAAGGGGTTAACTTTTCGGATGTGGAATACTCCGAAACTTCCCCGCTATCTTTCGCAAACAGAATTTACATGCAGGGCTATTCAGACAGCAACGAAGAGCCGATTGAAATCACAGTAGACAACGAGAACAGCATCAGCCGTTATGGTGTACTCGAAGATTTGATAAACACAAACGATAGTACTGATGTGGTGGGTTTACAGAGACGCGGGCAGCAGGAACTAAACCGCCGCTCAGTTCCTAGAATACAGGTGCAAGGAGACGTCACGGCAACCCCATATCCCAAGATTGGGGACAAGTGTATGTTTGAAGTGGTGGCTAGAGACTTTGCACCCATAGAGTTGATTATAAAAAACGTTGCGTATTCCCCCGAATACGAACTAGTTAACGTCATCGCAGACAATATATATTGGTAGGAGATAAAATGGACAGAAGTAAATTGCCAACACCAGCGCAGTTAAACAATAATTCAAAGGATACGAAACTGGAAGCCATACGCGGGGCAGTCAGACAGAACGAGCGACTTGCCCGGCGTGTCAGCCCGCGTACTTCTATGGTCAATAACAATAACGCCAACCTCGTATTAGGCGAGGGCGATGCGTTTGACGAAACAGGAACGAATCCATTCACAGGCGTTGCGATTGTCCATCCCGGTCACACAGACGATAACGGGACTTGGAATATCTTTGGTAAAAACGAGGGTACGTTGCAATTCGGTTTATCTGCTACGGATGGGAAGGCATACGCAGGCGCGGGGGCGGTGGTGCTAGATGAGGACGGTATATCAATTTTGAACGGAAGTAACAATGTAAATAAAATAAAATTTGAAACATCAGGCACAACATACTCCGAGATATATTCTGCGGTTTCTGGCGGAGAGCCTACACTAAACATAACAAACCCCAAAAGAGACGCAAATAATAATATAACAATTAACCCGGATGCAAACGCAACCTACCAAAGCGTTTTAACTCTTAGGGCGTCGAGTGGCAGTGTATCTAATACAATAAATATGTATGCCGACAGTGACGGCAGTAACTATACAGCAATAAATGATAATGGTGATGATATTGACACGCGCATCGAATCAGATGGAAATGAAAACGCCATATTTGTGGACGCTGGCAACAACCGCGTAGGTATCATGAACGGCTCGCCTGCTGTAGCTCTTGACGTAACAGGCGCAGTTACCGCAAGTAGTAACATCACATCTAACGCCTTTTTCAATATGGGCGCAACCAACGCGCAGACTATTAACGCGGGCGTTATCACGGTAACTGGCGGGCGTTGCGTTGTGGATACACAGGGCGGGGCAGCCACAGACGACCTTGACACAATCAACGGCGGGACTGATGGTGACTTGTTGGTAATCTATACAGCGAACAGCGGACGGGATGTAACCGCAAAAGATGGAACGGGGAATTTAGCCCTAGCAGGTGATTTCGTTATGACAAATATCCGCGATAGATTAGTGTTACTAAAAGATAGCGGAACATGGGTAGAACTTTCACGAAGCGATAACCAATAATGAATAAAAAACTAATCATTCCCTTACTCGGATTACTCGGAGCGGTGATACTAGCCGCTCCTAATTCAAATGACAGGCAGCTAGACCCCACTATAGCATACGGGGATTACGTCATATCAGAAAGCGGTACAGCAAGCGACCCGATTATCGTATGGGGCAATGGCGCAAAACTGCGATGTGTGCTGATTACTGGCTCGTACATTGTTTGGCAAGATACGATTGTAGAGGGATGTAACGACCATGTAATCAGAGTGACGGGTGGTAAGTTTGTCACAGTCAAAGATAACATCATTAGGAATGGGGTACTAGATAACTACGGCTCTGGAAGGTGCAACCCTAAAAACACAAGTGGAGGCTGGGCGAGCGCAATCAAAGGAAGTTTAGGCACTGAAGATTTGACCGTAACAGGTAACACGGTTTATCAGAACTGTGGCGAGGGTATTGCATTAACTAGAGTGGCGCGTGGGTTGGTTGAAAATAACACGGTGTACGATAATTACTCAGTAGGAATATATATTGATAATTCCTACGGTGTGACCGTGCGAGGTAATCGAATCTATTCAACGGGATTAACTGCCTATTACAGAAACGGATTTCCGGCGCAAGGAATCTTGTTAGGTGTGGAAAACTATGGTGCGTGGGGATTTCAGTTTCATGACAACTTGATTGAAAACAATACTCTCTCCAATGTTGGAGGGATTCGCTATTACTCACAACTAGCAGGAACGCCCGCCAATGTGACTGTAAGAAATAACGTATTTGCCAACGTGCCCGCGCCCGTTGTGTCTCTCCCTACATGGGCTAATGTTTCCAGTAATTCAACGGCAACCCCTACCCCACAAGCTACCATCGTTACAAACTCAGCAGAACTCACTCAGGCAATGGCAAACGCGAAAAGCGGGCAGGTTATCCAAATGCGCGGGGGAACGTATGCCGCACCAGCTACGGGTTGGCAGTTTACTAACTCAGGTGTAACACTAATGAATTATCCGGGGGAAGTGGTTACGCTTTCATCGAAAAGTAAGGTGTCTGGAAATTATATTATCAAGTGCCTTTTATCCTCTCCCGCTGCAAACGATGTAAAAATCATCGGCTCGGATGTTGGAGGGAGTAAGGGAATTATTATGACCGGGGAAGCCCTCGGCATATCTCCTGCTATTGTTGCGTATCAATGCGATAATTGGGAGGTCTCAGGCGTGGAATTTCGAGACGTTGGATATGCCATATTTCAACGCAAGGTCAATAACGGTAACACGTCCGCCGATGGGTGGTATGTACACGATAATTTAGTGTCAGATTATTTTCGTGAGAGCGGGATGCAGTTCAACGGGAATAGAAACAGGATTGAAAATAATCGGATTATCAAACAGACTGGAAATAGTTCAACGACCTACGGTTGCCAGATTCTAAACCTCTTAGGGAACAATAATGTAGTTCGTGGAAACTACCTTGAAAGGGTAAATCAATCCGTTAGGTGTATTGGTATTTTCTTTGAGTGGGATTTAGCAGACAGTAACTTGATTGAGAATAACATAATCAAGGGCGTACAGAATGGTATTTCGTTTTTTGGCGGGGATAATAATATCATCCGAGGGAATACACTTTCAGGCGTTGACGCGGCGTTTGTGGTTAGATCATGGGCGGATTCTGTGACGGCGTACCCATGTAATTTCTCGGACTTCATGCCGTTAGAGAGTGATACCGCCTCCCCTGACTGGCAGTATATGTACCCTCACGATTGCAGGTCAAAAGGGAATCGGTTTGAGAATAATTCCGTGAGTGGATTTAGTCGGGTGTCTGTGATTGATTTACCTGAACCATCTAATGTATTTTCTACCCCTACGCCTAGCCCGACAGTCACACCGACTATCACCCCAACAAAAACACCCACCCCCGTGCCGACGTTTTGCGAGACGGCGGTGAGTGAGCATTTTTGGTTTATGGGGTGTAGTAAGTAATTTTTTTTACTGACTTTCTACATACACAATAAACCCATCGTTGCACAATTTAGCGTCATTGTATTTGTATTCATTCCCGTCTTTGTCTTCTACGCCGTACGACTTTACTAATTCAACGTATTGTTGAATTTCTGAAACAGGTACGCTGATTTTAAATAAAGTACCTCCGCTTACACAATCGTAAACTTCTGTTTGCATAATAATTCCTTTCGTGTTAGATGCTGGACAGGCTTCTACACCTGTCCAGCCGGGGCGAGGGTTAGTAGAGATTTGCTTCGTCGCCAACATCAGGGGCGGCGGGTTCAAATGGCGAAGAAGATTCCTGCTTTTCGCTCTTACTGTCAAGGAATTGCACCTCAGTAGCTGCAACTTCAAACGATGCGCCGAAAGTACCATCCTTCTTTTCGTAGACATGAGGCGAGCCAGTGGATTTGTCGGGCTTGATGCGCCCTTCCACATAAACCTTCGCGCCTTTCTTCAAATACTGGTTGCAGATTTCAGCCAGCTTGCCCCACGCTTCCACGCTAAACCAAGTCGTTTCCTTGACCTGTTCCCCGCTGCTTGCTTTGTACTGGCGGGTAGAAGCTACAGAGAATTTCGTCACGGCTTGACCTGATGGGGTGAAGCGCATTTCAGGGTCGCGCCCAAGATTGCCAATGATGGTGATTTTGTTCATTACTGATTCTCCTGTCCTGCAAAGGCTTGATTGAATTGCTCGACTTTTCCAGCGCGATATGCGATCAACAAACGGGCGGCATTTTTCTTATCTTCCGGCGCGGCGGGGGTGTCAATGATATGCTGTAATTCCTCTACTGTCTTTTCGGTGTAGAGATTACCCTTCGAGTCTTTGTACTTCTGGGCTTCTTCCAGCTTCATGGGAATTTTTACATTCCTAACCGGCTCGGATTTTTGATGCCCGCCATCGTTATCCTCATCCGCGTACAGTCCTAGAATTGCAGACCAAGAATACCGGCGGAGATACGAGATAACCACGCCTGCGCTTTGAGCATCTGAAAGACCCTTGCTATTTGCGGAGGTAATGAAGATAGTATCTTCCAACCATTCACCACTTTCATGGACAAGCATAGTCGTGACACCGATTTTATCGCCGTCACTAACAGGGGTCTGGATGATTGCCAGCCCATGCTTTGACAGGACAGGGCGGGAGGTTTCGATAACCGCGCCGAGGTCGGCATACTTGTTTTTCAAGAAGGGGTTTTGTGCGTTCATCTTGACAACGGGCATTTCTGCCTGTGCCTTTGCCAACGCGGGGGCAAGTTTTGAAATACTGGGGGATTTGTTCATTTCAATTCCTTTTCAATAGATTCCCGCCCTTTGAGCGGGTGACGACGCGGGGGCAAGCCGGATTTTTGCCTGTTCTCCTAGTGGTAGAAATATACCTAACGCGGTGCAAACTGTCCCTTGTTTCGTTCTTTTGCCGCCTGCCTACGTGCGTCAATCTTGGCTTTCAATTCGGCAGATCGGCGGGATGCGTTTTCAACAGCACCGGAAAAGTCAATCGTGAGGCTATTCATTTTCAGGGTCAGGCGTTCATCGCAAAAGCCGTCTACAAACTCGGCTTCGTTTACGGGATGGTCGTAAAACTCCCACTCCCGGCGCATGACGTAACCGGTCAGATTGCGTTCAAAGTCGTTAGGGTTGCCGTCACCAGTCAGACATTCGGCGGCGGCGCGATTTCTGTACTCTTGGGGGATTTGCACAATGAGGTTATTGACGCGCTCTTTCAGTGGGATTGCGGGGGTGTATCCGTTCATGGTTTCCTCTTTCTGCCCCAGAGATTCCGATACAGCCGGAATATCTCGGCGGGCGTTATCCTTATCGCTTTGGTTGGTTTTGGATGCTTGTGCCATTTCGTCCGCATAGGAACAGTATACAACAGCCCAGACTAGATTTCCATCTTCATCCGTGCGTGTTTCCTCGATGTCAATATGGTGTTTGTCGTGTGTGATTATTCGTTGCATGTGCCAATAGTAACCGATGAGGTAGAAAAATACCTTAAGCCAAGATTAGAAAATACAGGCAATTTGAAAATGAGAAGTTGATTAGAAAGTGTCTAACCCTATTGACATTCCATAGCTTTGTAAATAAGATTGAAACATGCCCGTGCGTAGTCTCCACTTACTGAGACGTAATTGCTAACGTAGCGGCGGCGGGCAACTCCTCTCACTCCTTGGGAAACCCCACTCATCGCGCAGGCAGTAGCGCAAGCCAAACACCCCGTCCCGATTTCATCCCCGCCGTGTGCGTACCAAAGATGTACGCCAAGTCGAGCGCAGCGTGAGCGATTAGCCGAGCGGCGGGGAGTACCTTACAAGCTGAATGGCATGGATGGAAGGGGCGCGGCGTTGGGACAGACGCTAAGTGACGCGACACCTGAGATTGTGAAAAGGCGAATGCCAATACCAATCAAGCCGTTCGACACGGTAAACGCGCCCCTTCCATCCGCTATTCAGCGGAACGGGAACGCGAATCCCCGTGTGTTACCAGCCCCAAAACTTACGAGGTTTTGGGGCAACCCATCCCAAGCCCCGCCGACGAAACGAAAGTGAGGAGCCTCGCTTACAGAATATATCGGCGGGGTGATGAAATAGCCGAGAGGCAGAAAGAAGGAATAGCATGAAGGTAAAAGAATTGATTAGATTGCTAGAGCGCGAAAATCCTGAGAGTGAAGTTATCATTCAAAAAGACGCAGAAGGAAACGGGTTTAGCCCTCTTGCAGAAGTTGACGGGAACGCCGTATATATTCCAGAGTCAACTTGGAGCGGTGATGTTTATTCGCTCGAATGGTCAGCGGATGATGCCTGTATGACTGACGAAGAATGGGCTGAAATCAACAAGAAGCCTCATTGTGTAGTATTAGCACCCGTAAACTAATCCCCCTAACGCAAGGCTTGACCCGCAAGGCACACACAACTAGCCCCTTGGGATGGTTCGGACAAAGGGCTTATATAGTACGACCGAAGCGAGATGCTTTCATGGGAAAATCGAATCGACCTGTCTACCTGATAAGTTCACCGACGGGCGAAACCCAAATACAACGAAATTACTGCATATTCAATGAAAGTGTAGTAAAAGCGTTGACCCTGACACAAAGCCGAGAGACAGGCAGGGCGCGTACACCTTGACCCCTAACCGGGTAGGCGCGAAATGTGGGAGTAGCCGACGACCAGTTCCGTACTAGGAAGGAGTCGCTAGCATACCCGAATGTAAGTAATGTTTGAAGAAATTCATTGCATTGCTAGGAAGATTGTTTTAAGTTCTAAGAGCTTAAGAGCCTAGCAAGAAAAACAAATGACCCGTAAAAGGAGTAATGAAATGCAAAAGAAATACAAACCCAAGAAACAGACATTGATTTGGAATGATATTAGGTCGGGACACAAACCCGATAAGGGCAGGATGTTATATATCCTTGCTGGTGGGGATATTTGCATAGGCGGTTATGATGATATTGAGGCTTGGGATTCTGGAGAGTTACGGCGCGGTCAATTTTGGGATGGAACAGAACAAGAAATTATCCCAGTTGAAGAAGTAACCGCATGGGCATATTTGAATATGCCGGATTTTGAGGATTAGCCATGACAAAGCAGACCTTACGCAGGGAACGCCGCCGGAAATTCGAGGAAGAACTGAAAGCCTCACAACTCCATCATTACGCTAGGTTATGGCTTGAATTTAATGGGCATACCCCTGAATATGTGGAAACCGCATTGGGTACATGTCGTGAGAAGTTGGCTAATTGCCTAGCCGATGCCGCCGAATCCCGCACAGAACGCAAGACAGACGAAACCAAAGGCGAATATCACCCAAAGATGCTAGGTATTTATGCAGCCGCAGACCGCAAAGTAGATGCAATCCTAGACCTTGAAAAGCAATCCCGACAAGCCGAGGAATCCGGGCAGGCGTATCGCGGGCGGGAGTTCCTGGTCGGCTCGGAATATCTAACCTACGGGGATTGGTGGCACAAGAAAACAGGCTTGCACATGTACGGCGCAAAGGCAAAGGCGAAGGTATCCCCTGACTGGCTTAAAGCCTTCCGAGAATGGGCAGACAACGAATTGACCGTCAAAAGCCTAGAGGCTGCATTTGAGGCGAACAAGTGGCGCGGGGTAATCTCTACCCCTGTAGTTCTTACGAAGGACGCGATAGCGATTCAGGCTGTGCCAGTGGTAGAAACTTCCCAAGCTAAACTTGACGAAAACGGAATCCCGGAGACGTACTAATGACCTTCCATCCTAAACATTATGCAAGGCGTTCAGATCAAGTAAAGGAAAGCTACGAAGAGCGCGAAAAGTGGCGCGAGGAAAACAAGCACCTAGCTTTACCATTCTTTATTGAGGGATTGCGCGAGTACGTCCCTGCAATCTACCCCGGCGAAATGGCGGTGATTGGTGCGCCCTCCGGTGATGGTAAAACTAAGATGATGAAAACATGGCATAGACAAGCACAGGACGCAATCACGAAAAGCGGTATGCGGGCTGTCACAATCTTTGGAAGTCAAGAGGAAACAACCGAACGCCTGATATACGACGATTACCAAACGAGGGGCGCGGCTATGGTATCCTCTGCACCGTCTGTTTTTGTAGGCACGTCTTTTGGAATGGACGCGGAAAACATTGAAGATATACACATGACAAACTTTATTGAAACTCTGCGGTACGTCCGTGACGAAATGTTTGCAGAAAAGATGCCCTTTGCAATGTGCGCTTATGATTACCTGCAAGCTACCCCAAACGACCCGACCCGTAAAACGATGGTAAGTAATGACTCCTACCGTCACCAACTGAATGACAATACCCGCCGATTATTCAAAGCCGCGCAAACTTTCAAGATGCCGATTGTCACAGGCTCGCAAACAGATATAAAGACCGATAAGAATAAATACGATAAGGAAATCCCAGTACCTGGGCGCGGTGACTTCTCAGAAGCCAGCGGAGTATACCAAGTGCCTGATTTTGTTTACTCTTTTGTCCACATGCGAAACGCTTCAACAGTAGGAAAGAAAATCGAAACGGGTAACTGGAATTTCACAGTAGAAAAGAACCTTTTATTCTTTTGGTTTTTGAAAGCACGAGGACACAACCCCGAAACAACCGCAAAAGGTTTGGGGCGTGTCTTTCCAATCCGCATTATCAATGATGAATATGTCTATGACCCAGAATATCACAACTCAATAACTGTGAGAAAACCATGAATTTCATCCCACTCCCTCCCGAATTAGCAGGGCTGGAAAACCGCGTTCAATGGGTGCAACAAGTCAACCCAAACGAATTGCACATGAGTTGCCCTGCCTGTGGCGTTCAGCCCCATCACTCAGACAGTCACCCATCAGATCGATTCATTGTCTGGATTGAAAGTCGGTTGAATGGCAAGCCCTTCGGAATGTGCCGCACCTGTGGCTGGAAATGGTCAAGCGAAAAGTCTGACGCGGTATGGACAGAGGAAGAAAAAGCCGCCTTTGCTGCCAAGCGTAGAGAACTGAACCAGCGCGAGGAAGAGCGCATTAGGCATTACGCCGAAACGGTTGTGATGAAACAAAAGGTATATGGTAAGTATATGCACAACCTACAAACCAGTAAATACGGTCAGGAATATCTAAAGGCGCGAGGCTTTACGAGTGACAAATGGAATCGGTTTTTCGGCTTTGGGATATTGGAAGATTTCAAATGCAATGGGTATCTTTCAACCTATTACACCCCTGCAATAACTATACCGATTGTTGGAGTATCCGGGTTAGTGGAAAATGTCAAACTCCGAGTGACAGACGCGCACCATGAAAAAGATAGATTCAGAAACCTATACAAGACAAACACCCAGCACGTCTATTTACCATTGCGTGAGGGCAAGGTGCTGAATAAGGTTGCAATCTTTGAGGGCGAAATGAAATCTTGCACAGTGGCACAAAAGGGGAGACTACCCCAAGATGTGCAGATCATCGCCTCTCAGGGTAAGGGCGTAGGAACGCGGATGCAATACACCCTTGAAAACTGCGAGGTAATTTATCTCTGCCTTGACCCTGATACTTTCATCCCGAATGACAAAGGCGATACAACCATCATGCAAGCCGCTAAGAAATTCGGGTATGAAAGGGTAAGGATTATCCCCGTAAAACAAAAGGTAGACGATGCAATTTTACAGGGCTTCAATCTTCGCAATGCGTTTAATATGGCAGTAAAGCCAAGTCAATTAGGATTGAAAGGGTAAACTATGAATACAGAAGAAAAAGAAATGATAGCAAACGCCCGCGCAGCCTATAAGCGGCATGATATAGACCGCTGGCAGTTGTGGACAGTCTATTACATCGTAGCCATAGCAATGGCAGAGAGGACGGTATGGAGCTAGTATGGTTATGGTGTGACGGCGAACTCTACCTCATAGAGGTGGAGAAAATATATCAACCCCCTTTCGGGGAGAATGGATAACAGAATGAGCAAACTGGATGAAGCCCTACAAGACATAATTATTGATCGGGACGACGGTACGCCTAAATACTTGGCTTGCTGCTTTCAGGATGTGGAATTTGGAGTAATTAAGCACAGAGAAGGATGCAGTACCGTTTTGGCTAGGCTAGAGCTATCCGCGCTACGTGCGCGGGTGGAGGCGTTGGAGGTATTTTTTGCTTGGGAAATTGGAAGATTGAGCGAGGGGCAGGTAGCTCGCATACTCGGAGTTGATAGATTGACCGCTAGAGAAATGCGGAAAGGGGTTATCTCAAGCCTCCGAGGTGATGCACACCCGCGTTGAAAGCCTAAACATCAGCCCCCATTTACTTTGGGGCTTGACTTTTACAGGAAAAGGACTAAAATAATAGAAAATAACTTCTACTTTTGGAGATAAATGGCAAATCAAGACTGGAATAAAAACGCAAAGGCAATAAAAGCGTTTATGGCTAAGAAAGAACCAAATATCAAGGTTGAGGAAGTTAAGTCTTTATTTGGCTTATCGTCTTTGGCGGTTGCGTATTATTACCTTATGAAATTTGAAGGTATGGGAATTGTAAAGCGCGTCCGTAATGGCGATAAGCACGAGTGGTTTATAAAATGGTAGATTTCACTGGTATTTACGGAATTGAAATAGGTCGTATTTATATAATAAAAAACAAAATAAATAACAAGGTTTATATTGGTAAAACAATTCATTTAACAAAAAGCAGATGGAATCAGCACATTAATGATTTGAACAAAAACAAACATTGTAATTCTGGGCTTCAAAGAGACTGGAATCTTTACGGAAAAGAGTTTTTTGATTTTTCTTTACTTGAATGCGTAAGACACGAACTAATAAACGATTACGAGAATAAATGGATAAAAGCGTACAAAGACAATTGTTACAATATTGTTGGAGGCAAATGAAGCCAATCGAACAGCCGCGCTGGACATGGCGGCACAACGGGGGGCGGGAATGAGTGTAAAGTCTACCCTCTCCGAAGTGCTAGACCGTGAATTTGCGGAAGACCTTTGCGCCATGTCTGCCATTTACCACGAAAGGCAGGAAGCCGAGGACGAGTCGAAATGGGACATAGCTCTACGGGTAAATGATATGTGGAGCGAGCATAAAAATCTTACACGCGAGGAAATGACAGACGGCTTTCTTCAAGTTGTAAAAGTGTTCCCGACCCGTGACGATTACAATGCCGAATGTTCCCGCGTTCTCAATATCGGTAGGAAGCGCAAGTTGTTTTCAGACAGTGGCGAAACTTTGAAAGTTTGGTGTAATGTGGTCGCTACGTTTGAGGAGTTTTTGAAACGAGTACCAAACGCTGATGAATACATTGATGGTTTTTCGTTCGATCATCTTCGCAAGGCAAAAAGAATTTATGACAACGAAAAAGCCCCGTCCCCGCTTCACGCTTTAGATTGGGCAACCAAAAACAACGCAAGTGCGGACGAAATGCAACGCCATTTTATGCCCGCGTCTACACCGAATGAATACGAAAAAGCCACTGGCGACATTGATAAGATGCTGACGAAGGATTACTGGAAATGGTTGAAGCCGGAACAGATGAAAGAAGTCCTGAGTTTAGTCAAGCGGATTCGAGAAATCGTATCCTCCGCGCCGCAGAAGTAGAGACAGTCTGCGTGATTATAGAAAGAGAGAAGACAATGTTTGAGATTTTTTGCAATGAATATAAAATTGATAAAAATTATAAAGAGGCGTTTTATCATCACCTGATGGCGGAGTATTCCGAATATGAAAACCCTGCCGCTGTTATTGATGAATTAAGCAAAGCTGAATATTTGAGGCAGTGGAGAAAATTGCTTTCCGGTTATTTTGCTAAGGTTATGGAATAATGCCAGCCCACCCAAAGCCCGCCCCGAAGCCGAAGAAAGCGAAGTACAACGGCATAAAGATAACCAACCCTGACAAGTGGTTTGGGCTTTGTGTCCGAGAGCGTGCTGATTGGACGTGCCAAAGATGCGGTAGAAAATACCCCGAAGAATACAGCAACGAAGGATTACCAAAAGCGCAAGGGTTACACTGTTCTCATTACTTCGGGCGCGGAAATTGGGCAGTACGATTTGACCCACTAAACGCATGGGCGCATTGTCATGGTTGCCATACCTTACTTGGCTCTAACCCTCACCTGTTCAGAGAATGGGTAGAGGAAAGACTAGGAAATCTTTACGAGGTATTGGTAGAAAAAGCGAACCATAAGACGAATGGAAAAACCGCCCACCGTGAAGAAAACGAGATAGCCGCCCACTATAAAGCCGAGTTTGAGAAGATGCGAAAACAGCGCGATCAAGGCAAGGTTGGGCGCATAAATTTTCAAGGATACTTCTAATGACTAGAATATCAGACATCCAGCAAGGCAAAGTAGAACTAACCATCCCTGACAACCCACAGGATATTTTAGCGGTACAGTCTATCCCCTACGAGATAATCAGAACGAGCGAAAACTTCAAGCACGTTTTAGCCGATGGGATAATGACCGAAAAAGATTTACTGGCAGCGTGTGGGTATAAGGCAGGGTACGTGCTATTTGAGCAGCCTTATGACGGCAAGTTTATTTATGAAGTGAGGCGCGGGATTCTGCGATTGGATTAGGAATGAAACTCAAAAAAGAAGATGTTTTTACCGCTTTATTTGCCTTTGCTTTGTCATTGGCGTTTTGGATGATTGTATTCAAGTAGGAAAGGAAAATAGGATATGAAAAAGATAATTGCAATGATTTTGAAGGTTCTACTTGCTGTGGTTGTTCTAATTTTCTTGGGAACGGAGAGCATCGGCTTCTTTTCGTTTGTCTTTCCTCCCGAAAAGTGGTACATGGCTTATACAGGTTTTGGGCTGACTTCCCTCTCGTTCTTGATTTATCTGTACCTTTTTATCTACGATGCCAATACCGATATGAAGCGCGTCATTTCCTTGATTATGATGGCAGTCGGCTTGGTTGGCGAACTTGTCACGGCTGGTTTCGGTATGCAGGTCGAGGCATGGAGTCAGACCGGATATGTCATGACTCAATCGGATATTGATTTCATGGTACTGGCTGTTCAGGCTCTTATGCTATTTCACGGTATCGCGTTGATTGGGTACTGGATTGGAGATAGCATCGTGAAAGCCTTCAAAGACGATGATGGCGACGGTATCCCCAACTTCATTGACCGAACCCCTCGCGGTGTTTCTGCAAAGGCGCAAGAAACCAAAGCAGTAGACTTTGAGAAGATTGAAATGCAGCGGACTATCAACGAACTCAAAAAGAGCCTTGCACAAGCCACACAGAAGCCCGCCAATGCCCCTAATGCGCCAGAGCCGGACAAAGATGCGGATTTTACACAGGGGCAGAAGTAGGGGCTGCCCCGCCACTAACCGCAGATAACGAGATTTCAGGCTGGCTGGCGACCCTTGCAACTAAGCCAGCAACTAATGAAAAAGTTAGTGGCGCATGGGTCGAGCTAGTCAAGGTCAAGAAATGGTACTCCATGCGCCTGATGAAATGGGACGCAACTAACAAAAGGAAAGTTTATGTCAGATACATCGGAACACTCGAAAACTGTAAAGCCAACTCAATCTACGCTTCGGAAGCTCGCCGCCTCGAAAAACGACGATTTGGCGTTAGTGGCGGAGCGATTATCCCTGATACAGGGGCATATCAACCACATGCCGAATATCTGCATTAGTGGCGCGAGAATTATGGACGGATTCTTGTTAGTTGCGTTGAAGGTAAACGGTCACGAACTGGCGATTGATGGTGAGGCGTGGACGCTGGATGGGAAAGACGTAACGGTGTATTAGTGGCGTACTCAGATTATCTAGCCTCCCGCGCATGGCGGTTTACCAAATGGCTCCGCAAAGATAGCAAATGCGCCGAATGTAACGCCACTAAGAAGTTGCAGCTTCATCATGAGGAATACACCTGGCATAACGCCCATCCGAAGCTGAGAATGTGGCTCCCGAATATGTTTGATGAAATGGTGACGCTCTGTGATTATCACCATAAAATGAGGCATAAATGATTACTCTTGTAATACTCATTATTCTAGGCTTGCTGTTCTGGTTTCTGTACGAAGTGCGTACCGCCCCGTTTGGGTGGGAAGATGAGGAAGGCTTTCATGAGGAAAGGAAGGAACAATGACACGTGATGAGATTTTGAAAATTCCTGCTGGTAAAAAAATGGACACGCTTATTGCGAAACACGTTTTCAACCATCGTGTTTTTATGACTTTCAAAGATTGGGAGAGTGCAGGTAGACCACTTTACGACCAAAGCGGAAATAATAATGTTTTTGTTGCTGATGTTGGTGGAAATCTACCTAAATTTTCATCGTATATTGAAAGCGCGTGGGGAGTTTTAGAAAAGTTTAATTGGTATCACGTCACAAAGCCACATGCGCGAATTATGGTTGAGTTACCAGATGGAATATCTGTGCTTGCCGAAACCGTGCCTCTCGCCATTTGCCGTGCCGCATTGCTCGCAGTTATGGACAACGAAAATGCGTAAACTGTTAGTATGGATTTTCTTATTTACACTTGCCTCCCTCGCCTGCGGGATACAATCTACCCTTCCAGTTTACGAAAATACTGCACCTGTGCCCGAAATGAGTACGGTTGTAAATCCTGTAACCTCTACCCCTGAGACAGCGCAGATCGTAGGGAGTTGGAATCTCAGGGAGTCTCCGGGCGAATCGTCCCCGCTGATTTCTACCCTTAGTAATCAGGAAGTACAGTTAATCCACTGCAAGCCCTATGATGGAGGGCAGTGGTGTAAAGTTTTATCTGATGGAGTAATCGGATGGGTGAATAAGAAAGGATTGAAATAAAATGATTGATGTTATTCGTATTGCACTTACGGCAATTTTGCTATATGCGTCCTATAAAGAAACTGGCGGTATCTGGACTACAGTTTCTTTGATGCTGATTTTTATGTATATTGAGTTGAAAAGTTTTGTAGACAAGAAAGGAAAATAAAATGACACCCACAAAGCAACCCCAAAAGCAACAGCCTCCCAAGAACGGAAAGGTAAACACCCAAAAATACCCCTTCTATCCTAAAGTAAATGTAGGAAAGTGGCAGAGCGAAGTTACCACGAAGAAGGAACAACGCGAGCTAAACGATTATTTAGGAAAAAAGCCATCATGAACACCATGAAGGAAGATTATCGCAAACTCGCCGCCCGCAAGGTGGATGAAGCGACGCAAGCGCGATTACTCCACAATGACGAAACCGCGAATCAGCTTCTCAGGGATGCAGCGGATTTGTACATGAAAGCAGGTGAGACGCAAGAGGCGCAAACCTGTAAAATGCTAATCGTTACGGAAGATGTGAAATGGGTACTATATACTTAGACAGATTCGATACTGTGTCTGATTTGCGCGGCAGAAAGCGCACATACAAAAATATTAAGGCGGCAGTTTTGAAGGCTGGTAAGTTTTCTTGCTTTGATGTTGAAACCGAAAAGGACGGTAGATTATTTACAAAACTATGTAATGACCCCGAACTTGAAATTGATACTGTAAACTTCCATTATCCTTGGACGGGGGTTAGGCTTGCAAGTGGTAAAATTGAAGATAAGGAGAAATAAAACATGAAAAAGTTCTATCTGAGTAAAACTGTGATTGTTGGTGCGCTGCAAATCCTGAGCGCGGTTCTGTTGTTCGTGGCTGATTTTGTTGGGCGCGGTGACTTTTCCACCCCGGCACTTTTGCTCGGCGCAAATGGTTTGGTGATGATCGTTTTGCGCTTCCTGACTTCGGAAGGAATTACCCTTTAGGGGTAAAATACTGACAGGCTCAACCCTCCGCGCCGTAATCGGATAGCGTTTGGGGCGAGCCTGTCTTATTGATGAGGGTATATGTTAGAGAATCAATACAACGGTAAGACGGCACTAGTCAAGAAAATGGAAACACTGCTCCAAGAAAAAAAACTATCCACACCCTCGGCGGTTCGTCTTATGTTGGAAAAGGATATATCTGACATAAAAGAGAACCACGAGAGAGACGCGCTTTTGCAGGAATTACGGAATAGGCAGGATATTTTAGAGCGTCGGTCAGTGGGGATGTGGGCATACAAAAACCCGCGCAAGGCAATGGTATTATTTTTCGCACTTTATTCCTTTTCAATCTCAGACATTCGAGAACCCGTAATGTCATGGGTTAGTCAGATTGTTGGGTTGATATTGAAAACCCTGTAGGAAGGTTGCATAATGCAAAACTGCCTAAAATGCACAGGTAAAAAATGGTACAGCGTAATAAACAAAAAAACAGGCGCGCAAAAGAGAGATAAAAACCAAAAACTGCTTTGGTCTTGCTGGCGATGTGGTCATATACAGGCGCAAATTGAGAATGATTTTATACCCAATAAACAAAGGGGCGGAAATTCAAATATTCTCTATTTCGACTTAGAGGTATCTAAAAGCAGATACTACAGCTACGGGCGGCAGGTACGCGGGGAATGGTTGCGAAGCGCGGATTTAGACAAGGAATATTTCATTATTTCATGGGCGGCTTCATATATGGGGAGTAATAAGATTTTTAGCGGTTGTGTGACGCAGGAACAGGCGCAAAACTGGACAGACAAGGAAATACTACAACCCCTTTATGATTTGCTTTCCTCGGCTGATATTATCGCGGGTCATAACGTGGATGCTTTTGATCTAAAAAAGGTGAACACAAGATTTATCACTAACGGAATCCCACCTATCAGGGGATATGACGGTAAAAGAAAAAAGACATACGATAGCTTGAAAATAGCCCGTTCAGATTTCGCCTTTGAAGATAATGGATTGGATGGATTGTGCAAGCGGTTTGGAATAAAGGGTAAGGATAAAATTACAGACGACGATTGGCAGGCGATTGTAAGAACTGGCGACTCCAAGACACTAGCAAAGGTGAATAAATACTGCAAAGGTGATGTCAGGAATGGTAAGGAACTTTTGAAAATCTTCCTTCCGTACTCTGGAAAGAATTTAGATTACGGTACAATGAAAGCCGTAAAGGTTGAAAAGAAATGAAAAGCGTTAATGATATATCCTTTTGGCAAGACACCTGCGACTTTTCCATTATGCGGACTCAATCAGCGGGCGTAATTTTGCGGGCAGGTCAAGCTACTTGGGAGGATAGGCGTTTTCAGGAATTTCGTAAGGGTGCGGAACCGGTTAGTTTTCCGTTTGGCAATTATTGGTACTTTGACAATGATGTAGAACCCAAAAGACAAGCCGAAAAATGGGCGCAAATTATAGGCGATAATCATGGCGTTCTTGGTTGCTGGTTAGACCTAGAGGACGCGGGTAATGGGAAATTTGGAACGTACAAAGCATGGTGGGATTGCGTGGCGTATTTCAAGCAGTTTCAACCATCAGCAGTATTAGGCATTTACACGCGGGCGAGCTATTTCAATTCCCCTAAATATCAAGTGCCTGCTAATCATGCCTTTCGTAATCTTCCTTTGTGGGTAGCTCATTACAGGACGGTAGAGCCTACACTTCCAAAGGGTTGGAGCGATTGGCTTATTTGGCAGTGGACAGACCAGGGCGACGGGGTAGCGCATGGGGTAGGGTCAAAAGAGATTGATATGAATTGGTATAAAGGCGAGTTGGGGAATCCTCCCACAGTCCCAAGTGTAGGCTCTACCCTTGAAGCGGACTTTGGGAATTTTGGAAAGGCTGAATATAGAAAGGCGTAATTATGACAATAGAAGAATTGAAAGTATTAGTTGAAGATGAAATAATGTCGTGCTTGGGACACATTCGGCGCGGCGAAAGTGTTATTTTTTACGAAGGTAAATTATCAGGGCTTACACTCATGCGCGAAAAGCTAAGTCTCATAAAAACACACGAAGCGGACTTTGGCGGAGTGCGGGCGAGGTATAATGAGCAAAGAAAAGAGGACAAATGACAAATTACAGCATGACCCCAATTGAAAACCGCACACGCCTGAGAGAAAATCACGATGTTTATTCAGGCGTTATTACATCCTTCAACGCAAACGATTTGTTAGAGGGTGATGAGTTATGGGAAGCACCAGCAGACGGCGCTTTGGTAAAAAAGGGTGATAAATGGCTGAGGGTACTAAAGCGAAATGGTAAAACCCTTGAAAAGCCCGGATGGACTGCATACATACATCTAGGCGAACCCATTTGCAATAATTTGAGATGGGTAGAAACTACCCCACCCACAGAACCGCCCGCGCCTGTGTCTTTCCCGCAAAGCGTAGTTTGGGAGTATGTAGACTCTACAGGGAAAACGCATAGACTGAATTACGTGTTTGAAAGGAAACTAGAATGACGGCTTACAACTCTCCTTTGCGCGATACTTCCACAACAGCAGCAGAAAAACCGCATGTTCATGAGTGGAAAGATGCTTCTGAAACTACTCTTATCAAAAAAGAGAAGTGTATTGAGTGTGGCGTGATAAGATGTAATGACTTAGTTTATTTGCCCCTCTCGTACTATGCAACATCCACGACAAGCGATACCAAGTAAGGCGGTAATATGATTGCCACGTTTGAAGATACACAAGCAGAATACCGCCTAGCCTCCCCACTCCTAGCCCGCGTTAGGGATACCATAGAGCTAGAGAGCGTTGACCGCTGCACGTTCAACGAAAGGCAGAACGGCAAGCCCCCGCGCTTTGAGGACAAATCCGCTTCTGACGTGTATAACTTTGAGACAGGGGAACGGGAGCGATTTGTAAGTCTGACGAAAGACATCCAAGAATGGATGTTTCGGTGCATGGTCGAATACTATCAAGGCTGGCGATTCCTAACCGACCCGGAATGGATGAGGTGGCTAGACCTGAACCGCAATGGAACATTAGCCGGATGGTTTACGTCTGTTCTCAGGTCAAACGGAAGTCACACGAATAAATCTGGCTTCGGGCAGATGTTCCCAAACGTCCAAGACCATGCCAACTGGATTAAGCTGGAGAATCTAGGCAATGGCTCGCCTAAGTTCTTTTACATCGTGACGGGTCGTTATGTGGGAGAATTACCCAATCAGAACACGGCTAGATTTGCAGGGATTGAACATTACGGCTTCAAGTGCATAAACATCTCGAAAGGCTTTAGACAGTATCACCCGTTCACCCACCCGCATTTATTTGACCGCCCAATGATAACGGGTAGAGATATGGTCAAGGATAAATCAGGGCTTCGGATTCTGTCTCACTGGCGCAGACCCTACGGGCAATTCGATAACCGTCTAGTATTTCCGGTAATGTCTCAGACAAAAGACATTGCATGGATTCCCGTAAAGAATGTAAAGCTAAACAGCGAGATAAAGCCGCTGGGAAAGTTCGGATAAATTATGATGCCGGATGAGGATTACAGGGTGAAAATAGCATGGGACGCTCTACCGCTTGTTCGGTTCGTCAAGGGTATCTTATCCGGCTTACGCAAGCTAAGACAGCGACTCGGCGGGCGCGGATAAGAGCGGCATATCGAAGGCATGTGAGGACGTGTAAAAATTGCAAAACTCCCCTGTGATGAGCCGGGGAGTTGCGTTTGTGTTATCGGTATTCTGATGTAATGGCACGATAAGCGCGTTTATAAATATCCTTGTCCTCCCGTTTTTTGCACTCGTCATAACATGCGTCAACCATCCAATGCCAGTCAGCTCGGGGATTATTCGAGCAAAAAGCCGACATGTAGATTTTACCCTCAGTTTCGTTTTGAAGTTCCGCGTCAGTCATTGCGGCGATCTTTGCAAGGTAATCAGCTTTAGGTCGTCCGTAGTTATCGTTACCGCTATAGTCTGTCATTTTTCCTCTTTTCTTTTGGTTTTGGCGTATTGCACAATCGCCTCATTGATAAAGGCAGACTTATTGCCTTTTACGTCGTTCATCGCTTCCTCGGCTTCTTTGGTGAGATAGAAGCCGGGCTGGAATTTGCGCCGTTGTCCAACGCGGCGGGATGTTTTGCGGGGGCGGGGGTTAGGCATTCATTACCTCGGCTTTTCTCTTTGCGATCTTGTCAAAAGTAGCTTTGTTTGACTTTTCTCTTTTCCAGCCACTTCCGACCACAAAGGTTAGTACGTAGTAACGCTTGCTAACTGGGAGGTATCCATAAATTTTACCTCCCCATTCGATTTCAATTCTTTGTGTCATTTCGTCACCTCTGCGAGAACGCGGCGGGCGATGTCTTTCAGTTGTTTGACGCTAGTATAGTCATTATCTGCTACTAATTCCAAAGCCTCAATCATCTTGGCTTTCTGCTCGCCTAACTCTAAAAGGTGCTGGCTGTCCCGTTTCCAAAGTGACTCTAGTTTGGCTTTCTCCGCTTCGAGGGCGGCGATGCGGGCGGCTTGGTTTTCGCGCAAGTTGTAAGCGTTTTTGGCGTTTTGTGCTGATTCTTCCTTTATCTTTTTCAGGTAGAACGCCAGTAATTCATCGGAATTAAAAGATATTGCAAGTTCCAAGTAATTAGGCTTTTCTACGATTACTTCCTTTTTCTTCGCCATGTCTATATCTCGTTTCTCGCCCATTCTACGGCAGGGCGGAGCCGGTTACGGAGTAGTGTTTTTGTATTCGTTTGGATTGTTTCGTATGTGCTCGGCTATCTTACTTTCAGGGTAGTATTTCAGAATGTGAGAGGCGTAACATTCTACGCATATTTTTACGCCTCTTTTGGGCAATCCGTGACTATCGTCCCAATAATGATACATTCTGTTAGTATTAGGATTGTGATTTCCGTACTCGCAGGGTATGTAGTTCATTTTACGCCTTCATTGCTTCTAGTTTCTTGATGTGGGCTTGCCAGCGGATGATGTTTTCAGTCTTGCGTAAATCTTCACTATAAGCCATTTCGCGGTCAATCTGGCGTTTGGTTTCTGCAATGGCTTCGTTGATACGGCGGATTTTTTCTTCGGTTAGTTCGTATTTGATACCGCTGATTTCGATTGTTTTGGTCATTTCGTATCTCCTTATTTGATATACTCCGATTATATATACATTCCTGTATAAGTCAATAGGTTCTACCGTTTTCTCATAATCCTCTAATCTTCCCCTCTCCCCTTCTACTATGGGGTATAATCCGATGGGAAAGGTAGGAACACATGCAAGCAAATAAACTAGGATGGATTACGTCTCTAACGATTACGCACGAGCTTAATAATATTGACGTTTCGAGATACGGAGATATAAAAAGAAGTTTCATTCAAGGCGGTGGGTTGGTTCGTGGTAGTATGGACTTCATGGCAAATGACCCCGGCGCATTGGTTGAGTTTATGCAGGACTTGCAAAGCGGCAGAGACTATAAACCCACCTACCAAAAAGAATTTATGTGTCTGTATTGTGGAAGCCCTAATAAAATTGAGCATACGCATTGTAAGAAATGCGGTGCGCCGCGCAGTTTTGTGATTGGATAAGGCATGAGCGACAAGTTAGCTGATAACAACGGTGTATCACCGAAGAAAAAGCCGAGGGGAAAACCATTTCCGAAGGGGGTTAGCGGGAATCCTAAAGGCGCACCTAAGCGCGGGGAATCGTGGAAAGAAATCATAGACCGCATTGGCGCAATGACTCCGATTGAGGCAGCCGAACACGCGCACGCAATAGCCGGAAAACTAAAGCAGATGGGCGGGGCGATTACCCTAAAAGAGGCAGTGGTTATTCGTGGATATGCCGCGCTTTTATTCGAGCCCTCATCTAGCCTGATGAATATTTACATGGACAGAACAGACGGCAAGGTAAAAGACAATCTTGACATTACCAGTAACGGCAAAGAAATCAACCCATACATGAGCATGGACAAAGCCGAACTAATCGCGCTTGCCAAAAAGATTGCAGAGGCAGGCGGTGAATGATTACGCCCTCATTCATGAGGCATTGAAATACAGATGGGATGTAAACGCCCGCCCGAAACAACAAATCCCGGATGCGGATTTTTTTATTTGGCTAATCCTAGCCGGGCGCGGATTTGGTAAGACCCGAACTGGCGCGGAAACTGTACGGCAATGGGTAAGGACTAACCCGATTGTGAATCTGATAGGTGCAACCGCTGACGATGCAAGAGACATCATGATTGAAGGCGAGAGCGGAATACTGGCGATTTGTCCAGATAGTGAACGCCCTTTATATGTTGCCTCGAAACGTCGTTTAGAGTGGCAGAATGGCGCGGTATCCCTTATCTTTACAGCCGATGAACCTGAACGCTTGCGTGGTAAGCAAGCAATGAAAATATGGATGGATGAAGTCGCATCGTGGCGTTATCCAGAAGCTTACGACCAAGCAATGATGGGATTGCGCTTGGGAGATAAGCCACAGGCAATAGTTACCACAACCCCAAGACCAACAAAGATTATCCTTGACCTAATAAAAGACAAGCGAAACATTATTACAACTGGCAGCACGTATGAAAACAAATCGAATTTATCGGCGGGCTTTTTTGATTATGTTATCAAGAAATACGAAGGTACTAGGTTAGGGCGACAGGAACTAAACGCGGAAATCCTAACCGACAACCCCGGCGCATTATGGAAACGTGATGACCTAGACAAAGCCCGCGTTATAAAAGCCCCTGAATTAGATATGGTTGTGGTAGGGGTTGACCCATCGGCAACCGCAGGAGGGGACGAAGCGGGTATAATAACAGCAGGGCGCAAGGATGATGAATATTACACATTAGCGGACGATAGCATACAGGGAAGCCCGCAGGTATGGGCAACCGCAGCCGTCACCGCGTATCACAAACACAAAGCTAACGCCATTATCGCAGAGGATAACAACGGCGGCGAAATGGTGGAGGCAGTAATCAAACAGGTAGACCCGTCCGTTATCGTGAAGCGAGTACACGCGAGCCGAGGCAAGGCAACCAGAGCCGAGCCAGTGGCAGCGATTAGTGAGCAGGGACGCGATCACCATGTGGGCACGTTCCCGCAATTAGAGGATGAACTTTGTTTATGGATGCCAGGCGACGCTTCGCCTAATAGATTAGATGCGAAAGTATGGGCGATAACATGGGTTATGGGTAAGGGTTCTATAAACCTCCCAAAAGAACAGCCTGCCCAAGATAGCAAATGGAACGAAGGCGAGCGCACAGGCTGGACGAAAAAATACTAGGATGCAAACATCCGAGGAACTAATGATGTATGGCTGAAATAGGTAAAACCGGATTAGTAGAATTTAGCGGACAAATCCAAGAGGATTTTCTAAAGGAACTCCGAGGGCGTGAGGGATATAAGAAGTACAACGAAATGAGGCTGAATAGCCCCATTATTTCCGCGTTGTTATTTGCTTATGAAATGGCACTCAGAAAAGTATCATGGGAGTTTATTGCAGAGGATGAAAACGACCCGCGCCTTGAATTACTTGAAGCTGCCCGCGCTAACATGACAACCTCATGGAACGACCATATTATCGAAGCGTTAACAATGCTCCCGTTTGGCTTCTCCATATTCGAGATAGTATACGAGCGCGTCGGCTCTCAGGTGCTTTGGCGTAAGTTTGCCCCGCGCGGACAAGACACGGTGTATCAATGGAAGTTTGACGACACCGGAGGCTTAGAGGGCTTTGTGCAAATGAGCGCACCCACGTATAAGCCGACATTTATCCCTATTAGTAAATTGATTCTATATCGAACTAGAGTGGAGCGCGGTAATCCAGAAGGTCGCTCCATGTTGCGCGGTTCGTGGATTCCTTATTACTACGCTAAACATATCGGGCAGATTGAGGCGATTGGTATCGAGCGCGATCTAAATGGCTTTCCTGTGATAGTCTTACCGGAGGGAGCAGACACATCAGACACAAGCACCAGCGATTTTGGCAAAGCACAGCAGGTGGTAAGAAATGTCCGTAATGATGAGCAAGCGGGGTTAACTCTACCCTTCGGGTGGGATTTTAAGTTAGTCGCTTCATCCGGCACAAAGAACTTTGATACTGACAAGGTAATCCGAAGATACGAGAATCGGATGCTTTTATCTGTCCTGTCTCAATTCCTTATGTTAGGCAGTGAGGGCGTTGGTTCTTTAGCATTATCGAAAGACCAAACAGACCTATTCAATATGTCGGTCAATGCTATTGCTGATATTATCTCCGAAACGTTTACTAAGTACGCGATTCCGCGTCTATTGAAACTAAACGGGTATGACAGCGAAGGGATTATCCTTAGTCATACTTTGGCGGGTGACGTTGACGTTAATATGCTCGCAGATGCCTTGCAGAAGATAGGCGGCATGGTGACGTGGGACGCGCAAGACGAGTTATGGTTACGTCAAGTCATGGGACTTCCTGAAAAGGATATAGACGAACTAGAAGAAGCCCGCGAAATGGAAGATGAAAAGAAACAGGAGATTGCAAGCGGTATTGCAGAGCAAACAAAAGACGATACCGAAGAGGAAGAAGCCCCAGAGGATGAGATGAGCGCGGATTATTTTTCTGCCCCGCCTAGTGATAAGCGAAAGCGCACAATCTTTGAGAATAAACTAATCAAGAAAATAGCTAAGAGCCTGAAACGCCAAAAGAGTAAAGTCCTAGAGTCTGCTAAGAGGATGATATAAGATGCCGATAAAACACAATACATTATCTGATGAAGTTGACCTAATAGCTGATGAGCAATGGGACGAAAACCATGACATAAGCACACTAACCCTTGACGAAATAGGTGAGGGCTCGACTAACAAGGCGTTTACGTCTACACTTAAAACAAAGTTAGAAGCAGGTGTACTTACGGGCAATACATTGATTGCTGTTTTAGCCAACAATGTCAGCACGGCGGCAGATACCAACCCCGTTGATTTGACTGGAATGGTGTTTACCTTTGAGGCTAATAGTAAATACATCCTACAGTTTTTCGGTGCAGTATCCCCGGCTGCAAATTCTACAGGTGAGGGATTCCAGATAAATGTTAGCGCGGCGGTTACTTCCGTATGGCATCACCACTTTCACCAAAGCGCAAACACAGGCGCATTGATTGGCGGTACTTCGGTAGCAGATGACACGAGCGTATCTGTATCGTCCGGTACTCCGGCAACAGGCACATGGACAACCAGCGGCTTTGGTGTATTGGTTACGGGAGCAAACACAGGAACAGCGCAATTAAGATTTAGGGCAGAGGTCGCAGCCGTGACAACTTGTGTTGCTGGTTCTGTCTGGATTGTCACAAAGGTCGCCTAATGTTTGATAGAAATAGTTTTGATAGCGCGTCGTTTCTTACTAATGAGATTAGCGTCAATGGCAATATCTTTTTGAGTGAAATAGAACTATACCCCATTCGCCTTTCAGAGATTGTAAAAGGTACAAGTTTGCGAGAAATAGAAGCCTACAAAATACGGCTCATAGAAGAGGTGCAAGATGCCTGATTTGAATACAGGAGACACAATAAGACTAAAAGCGGTGTTTAGCGTGCTTGATGTAAATACTGACCCGTCTACAGTTTCCTTGACCGTACAAAGCCCGGCAGGGGTAGAGACTACCTATACTTATTCCGCAAGTATAACCAAAGAGGCAACGGGGATATACTATAAAGACGTAGCCTTGAATGAAGCGGGTTACTGGACGTATGAATGGACGGGGACAGGTACGGTTGCATCTGTTCAGGGAAATAAGATTTATGTTAGGGCAAGTTTGTTATGATGAATACGCAATCTTTTTGGGATGAACGAGATAACGAAATGTGGGACGAAATCGCCCTGCTTGTTGTTAGTATTGTTTTAGCAGGGATTGAAGGTGGTATATCCCTATTACCTAAAAAGGCACAACCATTTGTAAACTTTGACGATTTATACCAAAGCGTTTTGGAGTATGCTAAAACATACCGCTTTGAATGGATACGAGGTATCACCGAAGTTACGAGACAGAAAACCATAAAGGCTATTACTGATTGGATTCGTTCAGGCTCTCCATTGTCAACGCTAGAAAAGGCTCTAGTGCCTTTATTCGGAGAGATGCGGGCAAAGCGAATCGCAGTAACAGAGGTAACAAGGTTATTTGCGAGAGGTAATCAAATCGCGTGGGAGTCTACAGGCTTTGTTAATTCCGTGAAGTGGATGACCGCAAAAGACGAGTTAGTCTGCCCGATATGCCGCCCGCTGGATGGTACAATCATCGGCATTGGCGACATTGACGCGCACCCGCCAGGGCATACATCGTGTAGATGCTGGATTCAGCCTATATTAGACGAAAAGGCGTTTGAAGAAAAGCTAAACGAGATACTAGGATTATAAAATCAGAAAGGATTTGAAATGACTAGAATTGTGAATTACCAAAATAAGCCCTATCTTATCACTACTGGTTGTATTCAATGCAACATTGATAAATCCAGAATGATGGTTTTATCAACTGCGGTTATGAAATCAAATTTTGAGTGCAATCATAAGCAGGAGGTAATCGGTGCTGTTTTGTACGAAATGGACTGGGCTTTAAGGGATATTGATAAATACCCGAAACCCAACAAAGAAGAACTTGAGTTTATAGAGAAGAAATGGAAAATAACGTAATCGAAATAAAAGGGCTTGAAGAAATAACCCAAAGGATGCAACGTTTTCCGAATGAGTTTAGCAAAGTCGCAGACGTGACAATGGACGCTTCTTTACTTACCTTATGGGAAAACGTGCCACCCTATCCTGCCCCGTCTCCCGATTCGTCTTATGATCGCACAGGAACGCATGGTAGGAAATTAGGTTCAGACGTTGGAGGCGGTAAGAGTGGGGGAACGCCTAGTATTTACACAAAGAAAAAACTAGGTAGTGGTATGGAGGGGCGATTTGGTACGAATCTGGAATACTCTCAGTACGTTATTGGGGATACCACCCAAGCCGCAGTACATCAGGGGCGATGGTACAAGATGCGGGATATTGCAGACAAATCAAGAAGTAAAATTATCAGTTTATGGAATATCGCATCAGAAAAGATGGCGCGATTCTTAGACGGAAAGGGTAGTTAGGTGGTTCTTATGGAATACACACTAGAGCAAATCAGAGAGGCATTAAAAGAATTATTGCACAATCAGGGCGAATTTTGGTTTGGTGGCGAAGAAGATGATTGGATTCATGAATGGGCTGAATTTCAAGATATTCTTAATCGCCTAACACAACACAGAGTCGACTCGCCTAAACTGTGTGCGTTCTGTGATAATTCTTGTGAGTATGTGCTTTGTGAATCGTGTCGCAACAAGTTAGTGATAAGAGGTTAACGCAAAACATTATGTATGTTTATGTAAAAACTAACCACGTCCATGATGGAAAGGGTATGTAATGAGCGATAAAGAACTAGCTGATATTGTATGCCGCGCTTTGTTGGCAATAGTCGCAGCAATACGCAAAAGATACGGACTGCCTGACCATAAAAACATCACGGTAGAAATTAGGGAAACTGACAGTCTTGCACTTGCACAAAAGGAGCAAATGGACTAGAATACTTTTAACTAAATACCGAAAGCCCCGCACCTTGCCGCGCTTGTTTGTTCCGAGAGGACAAATAGCGCGGTTTTTATTTTGGTGAACATGGATACTACTTATTTAGTTGATAACTACGTGAACACAAAGCCCGGTGAACCCTACCGGCTTTTTCCGTTCGGTAAGATTGTGAAAAACGGCAGAGAGCGGG
>ERZ869907.77-NODE-77-length-40556-cov-16.788178_pt1 | contig 40556 bp, 54 predicted proteins | sample MGYA00579309_ERZ869907 | MGnify/ENA primary metagenome ERZ869907 (study PRJEB32216, sample SAMN09231814) | wastewater metagenome | place: USA: Maryland | collected 2016-07-30 | study: EMG produced TPA metagenomics assembly of the PRJNA472060 data set (Reclaimed... | reverse complement strand
ACGTATTTCTTCAAGTGTATCGTGAATATCTTTAAATCTCTCTGCGTCACGCGACTCGTGACTCTCAAACATTTTAATAATGTTATCTTCTGACATACTAACCTACTCTTAATGTTAATAATCTTGGTGTGACAACTGTGGTTGTTGCCGCTGCCGCTTCTGAAACCAGAATCAAGCCTGCCTGCACACTAGAACCACCAGAAGTGTAGTTTGATACAGCCGTCCGTGTTCCAGCAGAAACCCCACCGTTGGTGTCTCCAGTGAACCACTGGTTGAGACCTAATTGGTTCGAAGAAGCGTCACCAGAAAGTGAATATCCTGTTGGCTTGGTGAATCCTGATATGGCAACACCGATACCATAGTCGTTAGCAACTGCGGTTAGTGAGGCCGTTTCTGTGGTTGTGCCCTGAGCGGACTTGTTTGAGGCTGGGGCAGATTGTACTGCGTCATAAAGAGAATAAGCGTTACAGTACACGTCTTGTGTGCCAGAAGCACTAATTACAAAGTTATTTGCACCAGTTGACGGCGCGAGTAGGTAGTAGGCAAAGTGTTGTACGTTTTGGACGTCGCCAGTTACTGAGTCACTGAACATAAGCGTCATTGCCGAACCACCGTATGAAAGGGAAGAAACTGTTGTGAGTGCGCCAGTTTCAAGTATTGCTATTAGAACCCTGTTAGAGTTAGACCCAACAGTAAAAGACTGGTCGGTAAAACTACTTCCAGGGAAAGGGCCAACCTGTAATTTTGAGTCAACGCCAACAGCCATACTAGAATAGTGATAGGAACTCTGGTTTAAATAGTGTCTTAACCTCCTGAACCGCGTCTTTAAATTTAGGGTGTGTTTCGTCTATCACACCAAGGTCAATAGCACGTTTTATTCTTCGCAGATTTTCAAGTGCTTCATAAAACACCTCCTTTTCAGATTGTGTTTTGTCTACTGGTGTGAAGTTACCAACACTGATTGCGTCTTTGGCCAAGTCAACCCTTTCAAGTTCGAGTATGCGCGACTTGACTCGTTGTGATAGTTCCTCTTGTGAGCGGACACTAATGATTTCATTAAAGTCTTGAGTGCCATTAGAGAACGCTACGTTTACCAATAGTTGCCCGTCTCGTAACTCTTTCTCGGCTATTTTTGCTGTCCACATACTATACTTCTCTAGAGAATAATGCTGATACGTACACGGTTGTTCCTGTTTGGTCTGGCATGTCTATTGTCCAGTTGTTACCTGTAGCGTCCTGTGGCCATGGTACTGGAGGAGCGAAGCCTATAGGGCCAGACTGTGCTGGTAGGTACATTGTGTGGACTATGTTTCCACCAGTTACGGCACGAATGTCGAGTTGTGTAGCTGCTGAAGAGTTGTTTGAGGCGGTAATCATTATGAGGTCGTTGTATGCTCCCGTTGCTCCAGCAAGAAGTGTTGTTTCTGTACCATTAGACACAGACGTATATGCTGTAAAGATAAGGTCGCGGGCCTGTATTGGTCGCATTATCTGCCTTCCGAGGTCGTCTGCTTTAGGTCGTATATCAGCACCATCAGACTTTGCGGTCTTGTTGGTGGTCATTACTTCGTAGGCAAAGAATGAGTCTACAGCACCGTTTACAATGACAGAGTTTACAGCCGAAGTAACTTGGTAGACCTTTACAACACCCGCTGTGTTTTCGTTTAGTCCAGTAGCTACAGCAGAACCACCCCACTGAACATTGTTCATTGAGCTAATTGAGTCTGTCATAAGGACAGTTCTCAAAACTCCAACGTTTGTTTCGTTGAGACCAGTTGCTTGAGTTGCAACGGAATTTGCAGCACCAGACACCTGGCGCACATCAAGAGCAATCTCCTGTGAAACTACATCTATTGGGAAAGCATTTGAGCCACTGTATTGGACACCACTTGAATCAACGAGGGCTGCGGCGACTGAGTTTGTTATAGAACCAAGTGTCGTAACACTGGTGAGTGTCCCTGAATTGACGACAGTAGACCATGAGGCACCCGAAAGTTGGTCAACGTCTAGGTGTGCGGCACGCAGCTCAGTATCAGTAAGGCCAGAAGAACCCGTTGGGAGTTCTACCTTCAAACGTCCATCAGGGTTGACAACATCGGCGGCTGTAGAGCCAAATACATCAATTACACTTACGCTAAACGCCACGCCAGATACTTGTGAGACTGGGACTGCCGTAGCCCGTAGTTCTGCGTCTGTGAGACCTGAAGAGCCAGTAGGAAGCTCAACCTTAACGCGACCATCTGGGTTTATTACATTTGTACCCGTTGAACCAAACACGTCCGTTACAGATACGGACATTCCAACATCGGTTGCGTGTACAACTCTCTGTGTCCCCGCACTCGTTACACCAGAATTTAGTGCTATGTCATTTCCACCAACCTGTATAAGGTTCATCGAACCAACAGCGTCAGACGCGTAGTAGGTTGCAAATGGTGTAGAAGATACTGAAAATGAACCAGTTACTTTTACAAAACCGTCATTGTCAATTATTGAATTACCCGCAGAGGTTTGAATGTCTTTAATGGTGAAGAAGTCTGTTCTTCCACCCCCACCGCCCATTGAAATAGGAAACTGTGCTGGCTTTCCATCAGCACCCATCATCATCACAGGGAGTGGTGACTTCTTATCAATACCCTTAAGTGCCATTTCCTCTGGGAAATAGACTGGGGTAGGTGAAACGTTGACTATTGGTGTGTCTGCCTTTGGAACATTAACCGTTACCTCTGGTGTTGGGATATTAAACTCGGGAACATTTACATCGGGTACATTGACATTCACTTGTGGTGCAGGAATGTCGGGCATTTCAACCTTAATTGAATTTACTGCGTCTTTAAACGCCCCAACCATTTCACTCTTAAGTTCTTGAGCCAATGATTCAAACGCAGGTTTTAACTGCTTCTGTATCTCACCACCTATGGTCTCAACAAGACCCTTAGCCTCTCCCTCACGGAATTGCTTGGTCTTTAGGTCGTCTATGAGTTTCTGAAGTTGTTTCTTTGGGTCCATATTATGCTCCCATTAGTTGGCCAAGTTGCTGTAACTCACCAGAAAGGTCCATTTGAGGTTGTGGAGCCTGTTGTGGAGCCTGTGCTTGCGCTGGCTGTTGCTGTTGTGTAGCGGCCTGTTGTGCCATCTGTTCCATTTGAGTCTCTGCGTCTTCAACTTCTTTAAGTTCTGCTGGTGTTAGGTCAAGAAGTTTCAACTGCCTCTGTTGTGCCAACTTACGAATCGCTGGGTTATTAGGGAACTGTTGAAGAACATATCCCCACTTCTGAATTGACTTTACTTCATCGGCCTCTTGTTCAGATGACGAGGCAACTGTTGGTGTGTATCCCGCCTTAGACTTCCAATCTGAATCGTACACAACCTTTTCGTATAGTTTTCCATCGCGGCCAGTACGGTACAAAGTCATCTTAGGGAATGAGTTTGCTTGCATCATTGCGTCCCACTTCTTTGCTGTCCTATACCATGAGTTACGGTAAAACTTACCCATTGTCTTTGAGCGCTCTGTTGCCTTTCCAACAAGTATCTGTACTTCACCGAGTGTCTGTTGGCCTGTCTCTGGTTGTCCTTTTTCAATAGCAGTTGCGCCCGTGCCTCTTTCAACAATGTTCGTGAGGAAGTTTATCGCACCAAATGTCTCGTCAAGGCCATTAACCTGAACGGGCATGATTGTCTTATTGGGGTCGCCAGGTGCTGGGAGCATACGTCCTGGGCCTGGCTCATACGTCTGTGGTTGGTAGCCTTGAACGGTTGCGTCAAACCAGTGCATTTGGAAATTCTGCAAGGTACGATTCTCCACCTGCTGTGAGAACCAAATGTTGATTATCTTGTTAGGTGTTCGTACAAGGTCAGCAATACCGTCTGGGTATACGTCATTGGTCTCAGGGTCAGACGACCACACATCAAATGGCCACTCTTCGACGCCAATAAGGTCAATTAGTTTCTCATCAAGGAGTTCAATTGTGTCATCTGCATATACGACAACGTGGCGCACAAATTGTTTCTTCTTTGTATCCCAAATGTTCGTGTAGTGTTCGGTGAGGTTTACGATTACATCACCTCCAGCGAATATTGGGAACTTCTCATTTTGTACACCCATTGAGCGTAGGCGCTCCATTGACCTTTCCCATTCAACCTTATTCTTTCCCGATTGAATCATTCCCTTATCTGTCGCCATCCACTGTTTAAGTGCGTCTTTGCCCTCTTTGGTGTATCGGTCATCGGCAAGAATCTCGCGCAATGTCCTAAATATGTTCTGTCGGATAATGAACCTATTAGATTCAATATCTAGTGGTTTTGCCAATGGGTCATAGACAACATCAAAGTTATCTAGGACATCAATACAGGCACCGTTCTCTTTTAGGTTGAGGAACTTAGTGGAAAGTCCATATAGGAATACGTTCTTCTTGTCGAGTATGTCTTTGAGTTCAAGGTTTTCAGCAAGAAATGCGTCCTCCCATATCTTTTGGTAGATGAGTTCCTTCATCTGGTCGCCAGAGTTTTCTTTCCATTCTACCGAGGGAGCGTCGTCTACCCCCGCCATGAGGGTGGTAATGGTCTCTTTCATTAACGGAATGTTTACCGTCTGGCGCTGGGTGAGTCTGTTGGTCTTTACCTTATTTCTATAGAGTTCGTAGTTCTCGTTCCAGTCTGTGTGTTTGCGTATTTGAAATTCACGAGCAGATTTCTTCTCGTTTAGAAGTTTGTTGAGTTTCTCTGAAACAGGCCCTTGAGAATTTATCGTCAGTTCTGAAAGATTTGGTGTGTCCATGGACTAGTCATAATATGACTCGCCCGTGGTATGGGTGTGAGACTTAGCATAATAATACTTCCTTTGCAAAACATATGCAATGTCAACCTGTGTATTACTTTTGGTTTCGCTTCTGCCAAGGGTAGTAGTCAAGTTGAATCTTCTGAAATGTACCATCTTGGTCAAAGTGAATCACTGTCTTGCCCCCCTTAACTCCTGTGAGTCCACCAGATTGGATAAGTGCGGTAAAGATTTCCTCAAAGCGTATCTTATCAAACTGGGTGAGGTTTAAGTTCTCTGTGTTTTTAACGGTTAGATTGAACTGCATGTTTAATGTCTATCGAATAATATGTCTAATAAGCAACGCCAACAAAACTTATCCCCCTTTCCATGAGGACAGTACGAGTCTGGTGGTGCTTCCCATCTTCTCATAGGGGTAAATCTCTATCACCGAAGTATGGTTGCATAAGTGGCGAGGCAACCATGTTTACCTTTGGCTTTTTAATAAGGCTAGTAAGTGCATAGCGGATTGCGTCCATTGAGTGTGACCACGTGTGTTCTGGTATGTTGAGAACCTTGCCATCTTTATCTGTTTCCCATAGGTAGTTTCGATATTCTTTAATAATGTTTGTGGAGCGTTTTGTTACAGATATTCTCTGTGCTTGTACTAATTGTATACCAGAATTAACACTGTCTGGTCCCTTTTCCGCAGGGAGGATATTAACCCCATAACTCTTTATTTCATCAATTGACTTAGGCTCCGCACTATCAGCGATAACCAGTGTCTGTGGAATACGCGAGTTGAGTATTGTGTCTGCAATCTGTTTGTTACTCATTCCCTTTTGGAAGAGGGTTTCGTCAAGGATATATCCACCATCTTGGTAGTACACGTCAACAATTGCCGATGGGTCGTTTGAATACCCAAAGTCTAAACCTCTACGCTCTAACCGTGAAGCGTGGGGAACGTCATCAATAATGGCCCAGTCTTTGTATATCTTTCCCTCTACTTCACCGAGAAGTCCAAGCCCATACACGTCCCACCAGCCCTTTCGTTCCTTTCTCTGCTCAATAGAGTCAACAATCTCTTTAGAAAGTCCCTCGTTGTCTTTGTACGTGAGGATTACGTGTTCGTAGTCGTCTCTCTTTCCAACTACTTGGTCGTAGAACCAATACTCATTCGTTGGGTTCCAGTCTAAGAATATAAACTCTTTAGTACGAACCTCTAACTGGTCAAAGGCCTCATAGGGAATGTTGTTTGCTTCGTTTATGAAAAGTCTATCGCGGCGGGGTCCTCTCACCTTTCCTGGTTGGTCTACTGAAAAGAATTCTATCTTTGAACCAGTTTCAAATGTGTATGTGTAGTCGGTCTTATTCCACAAGTTATCTTTGTAGTACCCGTGGTCCATCATTATCGCTAGGAAGTCTCGTATAACACCCCTCTTAAGGTGTGGAAACGATTCAGAAACTATTGAAGTGAGTGTAGGTTTCTTATCAGACTGTGCTTTAGCAATAAGGTATATCAAAATAGATATAGTCTTAGACGCCGAAGTACCACCTTGAACAGCCCTAATTCGCTTGTTCAGTTGTTTTATCTTGCGGGTTGCTGTTGTTATCTGAAACATCAAGTAGTGGTGTTGGTAGTGTTACTTCTACCTTAGAATCTGTTGTTTGGTGTGGGTTCCCCTCACTCATTCTCCAAATAAGGTCTGCGGGGAGTCCCTTCATATATTCAATCTTATCTTCCTCTGACATATTAGCGAGGAATTCTCTTGCAAACTCTTTAAGAGTCTTTGATTTTGGTCTACCTGCGGGATTACCTGACTGACCTTTCTGCCATTGGTACGCCTTGATATAGTCAAAGTTTTTACCCCTGTTCCCTCCTTGATTTTCAGCGTCGTCCATGTCTTTAATTATACCACAACTTTATGTGTTGCAAGTCCTTTGGTGAAGCATACATCTACCAAAGAAGTATGTTTGCTGGTCGCACCCAGTACAGTAACATCTTGGTTTAGGTTCATCCCAGTCATCTGAATAAGATTCGTGTGCCATTAGGGAAAAGGCTGTGTACAGCTTCTTTTACTTGTGGATAGCGATGTATGTATGTGTAGAGAGTGCCTTTATCTACGCCCGAAAACCGAGCGAGTCCAGCAATACTCCGTATGGTCATAACTGTACCATATTTATGACAGGCTTCAATAAAGAAATCCACAGTATGCTTTTGTGGTCTGCCTTTATTCATCTTTCCAGTTGTAACACTTACCACACAGTCCATCTACTTCTGCGGGGCGAACCTTACACACCACGCATATGTCAGCTATTTCGTGAGGCATATTCCTTATTTAGATTTTTGTAATATTCTATCTTCTCTTGGTAGGGATAGTCTATTGAGGGTTTTCGGTAGTTGTTTTCTAAGTCCCAAAGTACATCGTCTCCATAGGTTTTAACGATAAATTGTCTATATGCGGGGCGGTTTCCCTCTAATGCTAGGTTGCAGTATGAGCATTGAGCGTGGACATTCTTCTCACTGAAATAGTATTCTGCCCCACACGCACCTTTGGCAATGTAATGACCAGCATTCATGCATTGACCAGTACACTTCCTCCCACACGTCACACACGTCCATTTGTCTCTATTCTTGATAAAAATAGCAAAGTGGCCCCAGAGTACCTTTTTCAGTTTTGCTTTCGTCTGTGAGCGTTTTAGGGCCATTTAAGCGTATTCTGACTCCTGCATTATCTTGTCGTAGTGTTCCCAACAATACTCATTGGGGTTGCCTTTCATTTTGTATGTTTGCCTACAAGGGTGTCCACCTGCGGCGTTGCACATGTATCTTCCTTTAGATTCCTTAGCCATTTTATTTTTCCTTTTTGTAGCCTATTGGGTTTCCGTCTTTGTCGCACTCTATTTCGCGGAAATATCTATTGTTTGTCCTGAATGGGTTGTCACTTACAATTCTTGAATATGATTTCCTATGTACACCGCAGTAGTAAACTTGGCCATAGTTGGCTCTAATAGCTTGTGAATCTTCTATGTCAAGCCAGCACTTACACTCTTCACACTTAACCTTATCCTCAAACGGGTCAGGGCAGTCCATAGTTTTTTTGTTATTTGTAAACCAGGCCATTTTCTTTATTTTACCACGATTCTTTCTTGGTAAGCGTTTTATCCACTAGGTCGTAGTTACCAATTTTGTGTTCGTCTTGAGGAAACGGAATAAATTCCAAGCCAAACTTTTCTCCTAAGTGTCTCATCAGTACTTCGTGTACTTTGTCTATCTCGATGTGCTTGTCGAGGTCTTTGGTAGACTCTTTGAAGAATAAAGAAACTTGAATGGGTTTCCATAACTGTTCCTTTACTGCTTCGGGCGACCACGGAATGTCTATTGAGGGTTTAAGTACCTTACGTTGGTCTAGGCCAGCATTGTTTAATTCATCAGCTAAAAGCCTGAAGAAAGTGTGGAGGGCCTTGTTTTGTGAGTCTGTACGTTGCACAGAAGTTTTCCACACCCATTATACCACCATAAATTACTTGTAATGTATAATATGTGGACACTCGGGTTCAGGGAAAGCTACAGTCACATCCCGAGTGGGCTGTGGCTTTCTCTGAAAATAGGGGTGCTGTTGAGGTCGTGGCTAATCCGTCTGCGCTCAATGGTTGCCATCATAATAGACGGAACTAACTCAACCTATTACTGGGGACGTTAGGCCTCTTACTTCCAAGCCTAGAATCCTGATGGAAGTAATGCACGGGCGCGGGACAATGTACCTTCGCTACAGTCTGGGATAAGACTCTAAGGAGTCAAGGTCAAGTCTCGTCTAGGACGGCTCCTAATCTTCCCTACCCTGGGGACTAGGTTAGTCAATATAAATCTCTCTTCCTGAAGTCTGCTTTGCAACTAACTCATTAAACTTAGATTCAGATATTACAAATGGTTTCTTATGCTTCTTTGAGGAACACATAAAAAGATTACTTCTTGTTTTGACTAACTTATTCCCACAGTGAACACAACGTCCACTTTTAAGGTTAGCCCATGCGGGGCCAAACAATGTCTGCGGGCGATTTATTGTGAAGTTCTTTTTGAGTAACTTACCTTTCTTACCTATCTCTAAATGAGAGAAACTGATTTGCTTCATTGAGCCAGTAACCCCGTCATTGTTGAGAATGTTCATGCTTTTTTATTAAGTGCCAACTGAGTTTGAAGATAGAATAAAGAACCTGGATTTATTGGTGAAACTGCTTCTTCACACGCCTCTATTAGTTCAGAGAGGGTTGGTTGGTATGCCAAGATTTGGTCACTCCATTTACTAAGTGAAGAGTCTAAAAGCCATTGGGCAACGTCGTAGCCCGGTATCCACCATTTTCCTTGTCCTGTCTGTGGGAACCCAGCATCCTTTAATTTTTTAGCTAAGTCGTAGTTCATAAATCATTCACACTTACTCTTTGACCGTTGATAATGACTGTGGGGGTTATTGGTGGCTCACGTCTCTCAATTGGTATGGGGTTAGTTACTAATCGGCGCATTTTAAGGTTTGAGTTGTGTTTATGTGGGGCACAAATGTTGCACTTCATAGACTCGAATGTATACCCCCCGTGGTTTAGTTCACTAATTCTCTTACGTTGGTCACGGATAAATTCTATTTCAGTTGAACAATGCCAATCACCGTCTGCGTGTATTGCTAGTATACGCTCGTGTTGGGGAGTGAGTTTCATACCACCACTATGCCACACCTTTTACCACCGCCTACTATCGGTGTGTATAACTACCTCATTTTGAATTTTCCCCTATACAAATGGTGAGCATTTTGAGTTACCCACAGTGTATATGTTATACCGCTTGTTAATGCCTAGCGGTGTGCTACTATACCAATGTACAGGTAACGATGAGGCAGTACCAGACTTCGGTCTCTACACTTCCTCTCCCGTCAACAGGTACAACGAATTTCAATAAAGTAGCGGGGGATGTGGCACACAATGAAACTCATCCCCACACTACTTATTACAAACTAAACAAATATATGTTCCAAGACTTGACCACAACAAATCAACGCATGAACAGAGATTCCGCAGACTTTTCTGAATGGGTTGATGAAGAATTTGGAGAACGAGAAACACCATTCATGGCTTTTGTTTCAGCAGTTATGGCGCTTGGACTTATTGTTGTCTTAGCAGTATTAGTGAAAATGATATGGTAACAACAGCGGGCGAGATACAGTGTGCGCACAAAGCAGGACTTCACCTCATTGGTGAAAAGGATAAACGGCCAGTGTGGGGAGCGTCAGACCTACGCAGAGATATATTCTTACTAGCGTGTTTACAAATGGGAATTAGTACAGAGTTTAATGTAGAAGCAATATGAAAGTAGATTTAAGCGCGGCAATGGAAGCACTACACTCACTTGAGTGGATTAAGCCAGGATATTCAGAGGTTCGCGTGTCCCTACACCGCGACGATGACGGAACAGAAAGAATTACTTGGGATATATACGCATATAGAAATGGGGGAGACATTGTGAAAGACAATGCTTGGGTTATGGGTCACGCCTCATTTGACGAGGCCGTGAAAGAACTAAAAAAGGTTCTACAAGAAGAATATACATTGGATAATCCAAAGCAAAAATTTATTGAGTAACTTATCTAATATGAGTTCACCAAACCCAACACAACCAGACGGCAATGGAACAGATGAATATGAAACCATTAAAGGATAGAATCGCGGAGGCAGTCGCTGAATATCATAGAGACAATTCGGAACACGCCTATGACCCTGAAGTATTAGTAGAAAGCATAATGTACGAGATAAACCAAAAATAATATGCAGACATCGGAATCTATAAAAAACATAGCAAAAGCACTTCTCACATTTCATGCAGAAATGGGTGTGATTGCAAAATCAGAGACTAACCCGTTCTTTAAGAATAAGTATGCGGCACTCCCAACCATTCTTTCAGAGATAAAGGAACCACTACAGAAAGCTGGTTTGTCATTCACGCAATTCCCAACTGGTGAGAACGAAATGACAACGATACTTATGCACGCAGACTCGGGTGAGTATATACTTGGTTCTTTTAAGATGACACCATCAAAGAACGACCCACAGGGCCAGGGTTCGGTGATTACCTACCAAAGACGCTACGCGCTTGGTGCAGTACTTGGATTGAACATTGACGAAGATGATGATGGAAACTCTGCAAGCGCACCAACAGCCAAAGAAACAAAAGGCAAGACAGTAGACGACCTCGACCTATGATATTCGACCCGATTACACACCAGTACAAACTTGGCGACCATACGTTCAAATACAGCGTCACTGGTCTAGCAAGTAAGTACATACCACCATTCCCCGCAGGAATGATTGCCGAAAAGGTAGCAAAGAAAGAGGGTGTGGAAACTGATTACGTTCTTCGCAAGTGGGATATGAATAAGGAGATGGCGTGTGACTACGGGAACGCAGTAGACAAGGCTATCCAATACTGGATTGACTTTAAGGAAGAGCCAAAGAACGAACACCTAAAGGGAATTGTACAGAGATTTGCGAAAGACCATGACGGCGACCTACTTAGCCAAATATCAGTCTACAGTGAAGAAAAGAGCGTATGTGGAACAACAGACGTTATTAGGAAACTCGGCAATAAAACAATAGACATCATTGACGTTAAAAGCAACGCAGACTTCTACAAGAAAGGCGCAGGTAAGTTACTTGCGCCGTTTGCAGACCTCGTTGCAGACAACATAAACAAATACCGCCTACAACTCTCACTGTATAAAGACTTGTTTGAGATGAAGGGCATTACAGTAAACAGCATTAGCATTTGGCACCCAGAGCACGGGATTATTACATTAGAAGCACTTAATACAAAACCAATATGGCAGACGATATAATTTTTGTTGACGGATTGAAGTTTGAAAAGCCGAAGGAGGGCGCACCAGAATTTATAAAAGGTAAACTCTCGATTCACGCGGAACGGCTAACCAAGTTTATTGCGGAACACAAGAACGAAAACGGATACTTGAACATTGACCTTAAAAAGAGTAAAGAAGGAAACCTCTATCTAACACTCAACACTTACAAGAGAAACAGAGAAAAAGACATTAAGGATTCAATTCCCTTCTGAAATTTATGAACAAAGGATGTTTTACAAAAAAGAACGCTAAGAAGATGGGTGCTAAGGGTGGCGCAAAGACACTAAGGAAAAAGGGAAAGAGTTGGTATGAAGAAATCGGAGCAAGAGGAGCGGCTAAGAGATGGAAGAAAGCACTTACCAAAGCTAGGAGTAACATATGAAACATACCCGTATGAGGACGAATAAGCGAGCAAAGCACAAACATAAGTGGGGTCCATATTGGATTGTTACGGGCGACAAGCACTATGAAAGACTGTGTATGGATTGTGGTACATTTGAGACTCTCAAAACGCGTGAGGTAACATTCAAATCATTCCGTGAGTTTCTCCGCGAAAACTGTTGGGACTTGCACGCCTACAAAGACGGCTTGTACGACCGCGACATTTACAACTGGTTCATTACCAATCCCCGTAGTAGAACGAAATGAAAACGATACAGTGCTATTGCGGAGGTATGGCTACGCTAAAAAGTAACGCCGAGATTTACGGGCGTGAGTACGGCAACGGGCGAGCGTGGGTATGCGAAAACTTTGCTGTGTGCCGTGGCTCTGTTGGCACTCATCCGAACGGTGAAGCGTTGGGCACAATCCCTGACCCTGAAACTAAAAAACTGCGTATGGAGGTACACGCCGCGATTGACCCAATATGGAAGTCAAAGAAATACAGTAGGGGGCATATGTACCGCCGTATAGCCGAAGTATTGGGTGTGCCTATATTCCACGTTGGAACATCTACTGCAACCCAGTGCAGGGAAGTACTCAAACTTGTACCTATCATTTTCGCGGAGAAAATCGAGACACGTTTATTAGAAACCCTAAACCCAAAGGAGTAACTTAAAATAATATGGGTGTACTTTGAGAGTTGATGGGGGAAATCAGTGGCAGTAGGGGGACTAGAGCAATCGAAATCCTGAAACCACTTTCCCCACCAGCTCTTAAAGGATTACCCCACTCAATAACTAGTGTATGAAAACAATGATAAGAAAGTGGCTCGGGATTTCAGACCTTCGCTCACGAGTTGACGAAATTGAGAGGCGAATACCAACCTCTACAGACCGAATAAACACGGCGGCTCGTGCCGAATTTGAAAATAGAGTAGACGAGTCGTACCAAATACTCGGCGCATTGTGCGATTACCTCGGTGTGTATCCTTACAAAGACTGGGTGAACGACCCGCAGTACGTTCCAGACAGCCCACGCATGAAGCAAGTAATCAAGGTTAAACCCAACAGAACTGAACCTATATACGGTGGAATGAACCCGCGAAGAAATAAGAAACCACTTACTGACCTATGAATCCCACACCCTTAGCAGACTCTAAAAACTAATGTATGGACAAAATAATAACAACAGCAACAACCGCCACTGGACCAAAAATTACTAAGCACGAGGCAGAACAGAATGTTATTAATTACGCTAAACGTCTTGCGACTCTAAAGTGGTGGGAGAGTAAGTCGAACACTATTAGGTTAATAAAGTATTGGGGAGAGTATCTAAACACCTTAGCAGACTTTAATGGAGAGGTATGAAGATAATAACGATTGAGAAAATGGAGGACTTCCGTACCCTAAACTGGTTGTACCGTATCTACCTATTTGATTACTGGTGCTTTATTCGTACGGTCACAGCAGAGCAGATTTTCGCCGCTAAAAAGCCACTGTGGTTACGCTCGGCTCAATGGCTCCTACAAAAAACCTGCAAGCATAAGTGGGAAAAGAACGGCAGACCAACAATGCAAGGCTATTTTCTCGGAGATAAACCCTCAACAATGATACAGGCTGTCAAATGTTCAATATGCGATAAGGAAAACAGTTACCAATATAAAAGCGGAGTAGACACTAGTTTCTAACCCTATGAACCTACAAGATAGAATCGTCGAGATACTCTGCGATAGAACAAACGACTTCAAGCCGATTGAAGAAGTCGCCAAAGCTATACTTGCCTTAGTGGAGGAGGATAAACTACGAATGACAGGAACATCTACCCCACCAGATACAGAGGGCGATACCATCGGGGCTTTAGAGAAGTTAGTCACACCTACAGTCAGTGAGCAGTGTTGTGATGTTTGTAAGTGCAAGAATATGACCAAAGACCATCAGTTCGTAATGGGTATTCATACCTGTGATAACCCAACCTGTCCCTGCCACTCCCCAAGTAGTGGAGTAGAGGAACGGTATAGCATTTGTTCGGCGCACCAAATACCCGACCCGAACTGTCGTCTTTGTAAAATCTTTATTACCGACGCTCCAGTAGAGCCTACTGCACCAGTAGGGGTATGGGAAGGTGAGTTTGAAAATAAATTTTGTGCTTGGGACAGTAAGTGGACTTGGGCAATAAATTCAGATGCAAACCCACAAAATGTTAAAGACTTCATCCGTCAAACCATCAAAAACCGTGAGCGTGAAATTGCAGAGGAGGTGGCAAATATGACCGTTGACCTTTGTGAAAACTCGCAGAAGTTCAAAGATGACGTCCTCGCTTTACTCAATAAACAGTGAAGGGTATGGACTACACCTGCATTTGCCACTCAATAAACCAGACGCACCAAAGGTTCTGCCGTTACTACAATCAGAATACGTTACAAAACCTTGCTGAAACATTTATTCATTTCTAGCCCCACCACTCAATAGGTATGGTAAAATAAAGTAAGCACCTTGACAGTTGGTTGGTAGATACTGGGCGGTTTAGCCTAAAAGATTTCCCTGGGAGAGGTACTATCTCAAGTTTTATACTCACGTTAAAACGTGGATGGCGGGGGAGAGAGTCTTTAAGGGGAGCGTATACGCATAGATGAAACTTCTATACCGCCCGCTACCTGCTAATCAATCGTTGAATATTGATGACTGTAGACGTAACTTGTCCTAGGCAACAGGTCGGCGTGAATGGGTTAAACTCCCACTACAGTCATGAGTATTTAACTTCGTTTCCTCTGTGCATAAAACCATAGGGGGATTTTTGTATGTGATAAAATGTGGGTATGAGTGAGGGCTGGAACCACTCCTTTTGTAGACATGCCGTCCCCGTTTCTTGTTGGTGCGGGAAATGTGCGTGGGAAGACTTTTTATGGTTCTTAGGATTAAGATAAAGTATGAGCGCAGAAGAATACCAGCAAGATAAATGTCATCACGGAACTCCTATAGATAACGGACAAGGATGTTTGTGGTGTTGGTTTGAGGGTATATTATTTGGAAGATGAAACTACATAAACCACACGCAGGATTTATACCAGCACTCTACCCGAACGGGTCAGTGACTCAATGGTTCGGAGAGAATAAAGAGTTGTATTCAAAATCAGTCTGTTACGTTGGGTCAGGTTGTCTACAGGGACATAACGGGATTGACACAGTAGCCCCATACGGAACCGACATTTACTCAGTAGTCGATGGACAAGTAGTAGAAGTAGGGAATCAGGCGCAGGGATACGGTAATGTGGTGAGGATTTTAGATGAAGATAATTTTGAGTGGACCTACGGCCATAACTCTAAAGTGGTTGTTACTCCAGGACAGTTTGTACTACGCGGTCAGAAGATTGCCGAAATGGGAAACACGGGTTTTGTGGTTTCAGGAGATACACCCTACTGGAAAGACAATCCATACGCAGGTACTCACCTCCATTTAGGAAAGCGCGAGGTTAAGAAGTGGGACGGCACTGGACAGTGGAACGTCACCTACTTGAGTGGTACGGCTATGGAGATTCGCGGCGTTATACAAAACTTCACCAACGGATTCTTTGGAGCGCTGCCTATTGTGGCGAGTGACTTTGATGAATATATTCCCCCTGTAAAGCCGAAGTTCTTATTCCTGAGAAACCTTGAATACGGAATGAAGAATGACCCCGATGTAAAAGAGTTACAGAAAATACTGAAGTATGAAGGTTTGTTTGATTCAGAACCAACAGGTAATTATCTTAATTTGACCGCACAAGCAGTAAAGAAATACCAAGTTAAATACGGTCTTGTAACAAGTTGGCAAGCATTTACCTATCAGGGTAAGTATGTATACGAAATAACACGCGCACACCTCAACAAAAGATTCGGTGGATAACTAGCGGGCACATCATTTTTCGGTGCTACCATATATAGTATGAAACACGCTTCTGCTAAGGCAGAGGACGTAGTAAAGGCCACCAGATTGGTATGGGCCAGTTTAGACAGTCATCTTGACTATACACACACTCCAGTAAAGCAAAAGAAGTTTAGACAGATTCACGGTGGTAAAAGATTTCATAAGCAATGTGTCAAGGAATACGCTGAAATTTTACTCACGCTAACGAAACTTCTTTGAATGAGGTTGATATAGCACGAAATAAGGACGCTATTCCAGGCAGAAAGCCTAAAATACTATTCTGGGACGTTGAAACCAGCCCACTATTAGGTTGGGCGTGGGGTGCATACGAAACTGATATTTTGAAAATAGAGCAAGATGTCAAGATTATTTCAGTAGCATGGAGGTGGGAACATGAGAACAAAACACACGTTCTAGCGCTACCAGACTTTGATGGATATAGGCCAAATCCTTTTAAGATAAATGACGGTAAACTGATTCAGAAAATCTGGGAACTTGTTGGTGAAGCCGATGTGATAGTCGCGCAAAACGGCGATAAGTTCGATATGAGAATTGCCAATGCACGAATGTTTGCGCTAGGAATCAAGCCCCCCAAAACGCCGATTCAAGTAGACACACTCAAAATCGCACGAAGGTATTTCAATCTTTCTGTGTATAAACTTGATGACATTTTGAGATATGTGGGACTCCCTGGAAAGGTATCTACTGGAGGTAAGGAATTATGGTTTAAGTGTATGTCAGGCGATATGGAAGCATGGAAGAAGATGAAACAATACAACAAAAACGATGTTGATATTTTGCCAGCACTCTACGACAAAATGAAAGGTTGGAACAAGTCTGGCCCAATCCTCACGAACTTCACGCGCGAACACATGACGTGTCCGACGTGTCTAAAACCAACCCTTATCAAGAGGGGCCTCACACCCTTAAGAACTGGTTGGAAGCAGGAATACTCGTGTTCTAACTGTGGGAAGTGGTGTAAGGGTTCTCTTATTAGAGCAGACGATAAGATACAAATAGTATGAACAAAAAAGACAGACTCGCTCGCGCAGAGAAGATGTTTGAAAGAGTTAGGTGGCTTTTAGACAATAAAGGTCAAGACTACGGTAGTGAGGCGGACGCAAATGCTAACTTTAAGGAAACCGCACGCAAGTTTGGAATTACTCCTTTCCAGGTATGGGGCGTATTGGTAGACAAACACATAATTGCGGTAGCCAACGCTATTAAACGAAATCCAAACAATCCCGAACGGGTTGCCGAAAGTATCGAAGAATCTAGTACTGATATAATGACCTACCACGTTATCCTCCCCACACTTATTGACGATACAAAAAGTGAGGTATAATTAAATTAGGTCCGTATCTGGGTGGGTACAACAACAACGTAAAAAGTATCAATTCGACCCAACTCCAATACATCCACCACCCCTCGTTCGCAAAAGTAAGCCGAACGTAAGGACACAAAAAGACCCGCACACATCTTATCGGTATGCGGGTTTTCTTGTTTGTTGTTGTGCGAGCCAGACTAGCTACCGTCCAGCCCTTGTATGATTCTATAACACGACCACTGTTTTTCGTGTCCAGCCTTTAATTCTTTCACAATATATTCAATTGAAAAGTAGGGGTCTGTGGCCTGCTCAAGATTGATTTCTGGGTGAGAAGGTAAGTGTATCTGTACTAGGCCGTAGGATTCCTCCCTAATGCCCCTAGAATCGATTATACGCGATTGTAATGTAGGGTCTAGGTCTTTGTTCTCACAGAGCATTATGCGCTCCGCTAGAGCGATTTTAGAGGGTTTTAGACCGTATTCTTCACCATATCCCTTAAGAAGACTTTTGACTGCTAATGTTCTTTCTTGGGGGTCGGTAGGCCACGGCTTTACGCCATCTGGTGATTGTGCCAGTGCTGGGGTAAATAATGAGGAAATGAGTAACGTTGATATGACAAGGTGAGCGAAAGTCAGATAGTTAATTTAGAGGAGTACGGGAAAATTCTCGCGTATGATATAGGGCGACTCCCTAGAGTACGCTTTGCCGTTACTGTACAGAATTTCTGAGCGCCGCAAGTCCTAGTCCGTTCAAAAGTACAAGGAGGTCAGGTGAGTTAAGAAACTGCACCAAAGTCATTTCTCCGTTTACTAAATGAACAAGTGATACTAGGACAAGAAGACCAGAAATAATGTATGTTTTATATCCTTGAAGGAATGACATACACAGTGATTATACCAAACGCATTTGGGGTTTGAAAAGTTATTCACACTTGTTATTTCACTGGTAAATATGTGTAGTATACTTATAGTAAATGGCTCAACCCTTACTTAGGAAAGCAAATGAAAGACTATAAAGTACTTGCAAAACAGGCACGCCTGAAGGTGCTAGAAATGGTAAATCGGGCACAGACTAGCCATATTGCTAGTAACTTTTCTGTAATAGATATTGCTACCGTTTTATATGAAAACCTCAAAGAGGGTGATGAGGTTGTATGGTCAAAGGGTTGGTGCGCCGCTTCAATTTACTACTTCCTCGCGAAGCAAGGTAAGATTCCCGTAGAAGATTTAGACAAGTTCCAAAACAGTGAATATTTAGGTCTTGCGGAAACAAACGTTCCTGGGGTTCTAGTTAATGGGGGGTCTGTAGGACATGGGCTATCAGTTGCAGTTGGAATGGCACTTGGGAAGAAACGAGCAAATGAACCAGGGACTATTTACTGCATTATGAGTGATGGTGAGTTAAATGAGGGAAGTGTGTGGGAGGCTGCTATGCTCGCAGGTCATCATAAACTGGATAACCTTATTGCAATCGTTGATGGGAACGGTTGGCAGGCAATGGGTAGAACGGCTGACATTGTAAGCCAAGACACAGACATAATGTTTACGGGGGCTGGGTGGTTACCGATAAAAATAAAAGACGGCCACGACCATGCCAAAGTAGAAAAGATTTTAGAACACTCACAACTTGACGGTTTTATTGGTAGGAATTGTGGTGGCAAACCTCGTATTTTGATTGCAGAAACTATCAAAGGAAAGGGGGTTTCATTCATGGAAAACCACCTTTTGTATCACTACAAGAACCTTGAGCCAGAGACCTACTTAAGGGCAAAGGAAGAAATAGAAAATGATTAAGTTTCTAAACAAAAGAGTCGACAGTTTTGTAAAGAGTGGGGCTTACGCCGCAATGAAGAACAACCAACCAGCGTACACATGTGCCGCACACCCTAACGTTTGGCAGTTAGAGAGTAATTTTGAACATGAATTTTGGGTAAAACACGCAGTAGACGCGCACGGACTTTCAAGAGAAGAAGCACTAAAAATTATTCATGCGTAAACAATTTGTAGAAAAGCTGACAGAGTTAGCAGAAAAAGACCCTAAGGTTATTTTACTAATTGGTGACGTTGGCTTTTCTTTCCTTGAGCCGTACATTAAAAACTTCCCGAATCAGTTTCTTAACGCTGGTATTGCAGAACAGAACATGATGGGTATGGCGGCCGGTCTTTCAAACGTGGGCTGGAAACCATATTTATATACAATGGCGAACTTTATTTTACTCAGACCACATGAGCAATTAAGAAATGATATCTGTTTTGCAAATAAGAATGTGAAACTTTTCTCGGTGCATGGGGGGCCTAGTTACAAGTTCCTCGGAGCAAGTCATAACATGTTCCCAGGAGAGGAGCAGGCAATACTCAGTACGCTACCGAATCTCAATACATATTCCCCAAAGGCCGAAGAAGAAATAAAAGAAATGATGGAAAATGAATTTAAAAGAGATGGCCCAGCATATTTTCAAATATGATTCAAAATAAACGCATACTTATAACAGGTGGCGCAGGGTCAATAGGCTCTGAACTCTACCGCCAATTAGCTGAGGCTGGGAATACCGTCATGGCAATGGATATAAACGAAACCGCACTCTTTGACCTACACGAGGAATACCGCCTTAAGGGATACGATGTCCACTATAGACTAGGTGATATACGCGACCAGTATTTGGTTGATTCAGTTTTTGATTCGTTCAAGCCAGAGGTTGTCTTTCATTGCGCCGCGCTAAAACACGTAACACCAAACGAAGCGTTTCCGAGAGAAACGGTAAAGACAAATATAATGGGAACGCTCAATGTGCTTTCTTCGGCAAAGTATAACAACGTGCCGAAACTGGTCTACATATCAACCGACAAGGTAGTGAACTCTAACTGCATTATGGGTATTAGTAAAAGGTTTGGTGAGGTTGCAACAAGGAATATTGGGTATGTTGCGGTTAGGTTTGGAAACGTTATGCGCTCGCGCGGGTCTGTACTTGAAATATGGGAACGTCAACTTTCTAAGAACGAACCAATCACCATTACTGACGAAAGAATGGAACGCCTGATGATGTCAATTCCACAGGCGTGTGAACTACTTATAAAGGCATGTGAAATTGGCGAACCAGGAGAACTACTGGTTATGGATATGGGCAGGCCAGTTAAGATTATTGACCTTGCAAAAAAGTTCCTTGAGGAGCATGGGAAAGTGGGCTACCCAATCAATGTAATTGGGATTCGTCCAGGAGAACAATTATCAGAAAGACTAATGACACCAGAAGAAGAAATGTCATCTATTAAAAAGGATAACTTTATAATAATTAAATAACATGCAAGTACGATTTGTTGAATTTGGTAGGGGGTATAGAGCCATTAAGGACGAGATTGATAACGCCATGCAAAAGGTATTATCCGATGGGCAACTCATTCTACGTCAAAGTGTAGAAGATTTCGAGGAATCATTGGCACAGTATGTTGGGACAAAGTATGCAATAGGTGTTGCTTCGGGTACAGACGCACTTTTTCTATCTTTAAAGGTTGCTGGAATACAGCCTGGCGACAAGGTTCTTATCCCATCATACACATTCAGGGCAACAGCAGAGGCCGCAAAACACGCTGGAGGTGTCCCAGTTCTCTACGACCTAGACGGTCCAACATTTACAGACGATATAAAGTTTTGGATTCCAGCGCATATTGCAGGAAAGGTTGACATGACCGATGAACAAGTAATGGAGGCGAAGTCAAAGGGAATCATTATTATTGAGGACGCGTGTCAGGCGATAGGCGCAGCACCAATTCGTGGAGAGACGGCATGTTATTCGTTCTACCCAGCAAAGATTCTTGGGTGTTACGGAGACGGTGGAGCAATAGCAACAAACAACGAGCGATTTGCGTACGAACTTAAGATAATGCGTAACCACTACAAGAATGATTGGAAGCCTTACGGATGGAACTCGCGGCTTGATAACCTACAGGCAGAAGTATTGAATGTAAAAATTAAAAAACTACCAGAGTATATTGCTCGTAGAAAGGAAATTGCTGAAAAGTACGACGCTGGGCTTGCAAATACTGGCATTACACTCCCAGAAAAGCGAGAAGTATACCAAGACTACATCATTACACTCCCAATGAGAGATGAGTTACACGACTTCTTGAAAGAGGCTGGCATTGAAACGATGAAAGACGGGTACCCATTCCCAGAGGAACTTAAAAAGTGCGGTTTGACAGAGTGGTACGAAGAACATTCATTAAGACTTCCATGTACCCCAGAACACCTTAACGAAGAAATAGACTACGTTATTGAAAAAATAAATGCCTTCACAAAATAGAACACAGTGCAAGAGGTGTGTAATGGATAACTCCGCTAAGGAGATAGTCTTTACTGATACTGGGTGTAACTTTTGTGACCATGCAAAGATTGAGTATAAAAAGGTCTTAAATAATAACCAGTTTAAGCAGGAAGAAGTAACACAGTATATTGACAAGTCAAAGCAGTATGACTGTCTGATTGGGCTATCGGGTGGGGTTGATTCATCATACGCACTTGCGCGTGCCGTTTCTCTTGGTTTTAGACCACTATGTTTCTCAATTGACACTGGATACAACAAACCAGAAGCAGACGAGAACATAATGAAACTTGTTGAGGGTTTAAAGGTTCCGTTTTATCGGTACACAATAGACCTGAAAAAGTTTAAGGAGCTACAGTCTGCGTTTATACACGCTGGCCTAAAGAATATTGAGATTCCAACAGACCACGTACTTATGGCGGCAACATACGAAATGGCCGCAAAGTATGGAATTAAAACAATTATAAGTGGGGGCAATGTAGCGACAGAAAGTATCATGCCTCCAAGTTGGGGATACAATGCCCGCGACCTCACACACATTAAGTCTGTTTACAAATGGTACACAGGCAAACGACTAACTGGGCTCCCAATGTGTTCAGTGTGGAAGTGGAATTGGTATAGATGGGTTAAGAAAATAAAGATTGTTTATCCGCTTGATTATGTTGTTTACGATAGGGCGATTGCTGAAAAGTACCTGATTGAGAAGTTTGGATATAAGAGTACAGGAGACAAGCATGAAGAAAACTACTTTACCTGGTGGTTTCAAAACTTCTACTTGTTTGAGAAGTTTGGAATAGATAAAAGAAAGCCACACTATTCATCAATGATTGTGTCGGGACAAATGACCCGCCAAGAAGCGCTAGATAAACTCACAGCAAGCCCAATATTCCCAGAGTTAGGGATTGAAAATAAGGTTTTAAAGTACAAAAACAGAGAACATGAGGAGTTTGCAATGGACCCATGGTATGACCGCATAGCATGGTTAGTTAAAAAACTAAAATGGAAATAATAGGTGAATTCCAAACAACGGTACGTAAGGCATTGGGTGAAATAGACCCAGGGTATTTGTACTATAAGGGCCTTGTTATTTGTGGTACACACTCACCACAGATTTTTGACATTGATACGGTTATTGAAAAGATACGCGAAGCACGGGAGAACAAAACACCACTTCTAGGTATATGCTTTGGCCATCAGTTAGTCGCCATTGAATATGCACGTAATGTATTAGGAATTAAAGACGCAACAAGTGAGGAGTTTGGCGAAGGTACACATGTTGTTAAAAAATTACCCGCCTTGAATGTTGGGTTGCGTGATGGGAATACATACTGGAATAACTATGAGGTGGCGATAGATATGGACAATCCACCGTGGTTCTTCACTACCCAGGCACACCCAGAGTATCAAAGTTCAATTGACAGACCACACCCTTTATTAGTTGATTTCTTAAAATATGCAAAACTGGCAATGTAGATACGCGCCGTCACTTGGCGCACTTGAGGATACCCCATTTAAAGTATGGGGAACTGAAGAATTTGTAGAGGGAACTGAAAAGCCTGCTGTGTTCTTTGGCGTCTATGGGTTACCAGACTTCTATACTCTATGGAGACACCGAGGGCGTAAGGCAATACTGTGGGCTGGCTCCGATATTAGACACTTTGTAAACGGATATTGGCTTGACGATAAGGGGAGTATTCGTATTGACCCACAGGCATTGGCTGAGTGGATAAACAAAAACTGTGAGTCGTATGTGGAGAACGGAGCAGAACACGAAGCACTTATGGTATACGGGATTGAAAGTAAGGTCGTGCCGTCATTCATGGGTAATGTAAACGACTTCCCTATTTCATTCCAAGCAAGCGAGAGACCAAGAGTGTATGCTTCGGTATCGGGGAATGACTTTTCACTTTACGGCTGGGACGTAATTGAAAACATAGCAGATAAGTGTGATGTAGACTTCTTCCTTTACGGGAACACTGTACCGTGGTCAACAAGACACAGTAATGTGTTTGTACGCGGCAGAATTCCTAAAGAGCAGATGAACAATGAGATAAAGAGTATGCAATGTGGACTTAGGGTGCTTGAGTTTGACGGGTTTAGTGAGGTACTTGCAAAGAGTGTTTTGTGGGGACAATACCCAATATCAAGAATTGGCTATCCCTACATACAGTCATACAAGTCAAATGACGAACTCATTAAACTATTGAACGAACTAAAGTATAAGAAAACACCTAACCTAGTAGCGCGAGAATACTACCTTAAAAACCTAAACAAGTACCCATGGAATTCTCATGTTTAACTTTCTAACAAACAACAGACTCAAATACTGGAAAGAGAGAAAGATTGACTGGAAACAATCCTATCTTTACGGCGTTGACCCTGTTTCACAGCAACCAATGTGGAATCACCCGCACCGAGAAATTATTGTGCAGTTTCTAAAGAGTTTCCCGTGGGTTTCTCTTTGGGAGGTTGGCTGTGGCGCAGGGGCTAACCTTGTGAAGATAATTAGAGAAATACCAGGCAGACAGTTAGGTGGAAGTGACGTGAACGAGGACGCAATAAAGGTTGCACGTGAAACATTTGTTGGTGGTAGGTTCCATGTTGAAAGCGTCGAGGACCTTATGCTTAGTGATAAGTCAGCAGATGTATTCCTATCGGACGCGACACTTATTTACATAGACCCATTTAAAATTAAAAAAGCAGTCCATGAAATAGTACGCTCAGCAAGGAATAAGATTATCTTTTGTGAATTCCATAGCACAAACTTCCTAGAAAGGTGGTGGCTCAGACTCACAACTGGCTACAATGCCTATAACTATAGGAAGTTACTAGAGGACGAGGGGTGCTACGACATACGCATTATTAAAATTCCCGAAGCGTATTGGCAGGGTTTCCCCTGGAATAAATGGGGCTATATTATTACAGCTAACGTATTACAAAAATGAGCGCAAAAATGGTTTTAATGGTCCCCTTTACAGGACTTGGAATGTACGGAGGGTTTAGGGGAAATAGATGGCTACGAAACAGAATTGCAGTCTTTGAAAAATTTGTTATACCGTCAATCCTCAATCAGACAGACAGAGACTTTGTTGTGTGGCTTTGCTGGAGAGAGCAAGAGCGACACAATATGTACGTTGCTGAATTAAAAGAAAGACTTTCAAAGATACCGAACTTTAAATTTGTCTTTACCTACACTGGGGTACCAATGTGGGACGATAAATATGACGATGAGGTGGCACGTGAGAGACTCTTTGACACACTCAAAAACGGACTTCAGGAGTTGTTTGACTACCTCCCAGACTGCGATGAAGTGTATTGGCTCATGCAACCGTCTGACGACCTATACGACAGAATGACTGTTGAATCGGTGAAGTTGGCGTTCAAGAATGACCAAACAATGCAGGCCGTAACATACCTTAAGGGATTTATCTGCAACTACACGACTAAGGAGGTTAAGGAATACAACCCTAAAACCAATCCACCATTCGCGGCGATACGATTCCCTAGAAATATCTTCTTTGACCCAGGTAAGCACATGACGTATATATCGCTTAAAGAAGATGTGGGTAAATACAAGAAAGGCACTCCGTTACCGTCACACGAATATCTTCCTCATTGTCTAAAGACGGCAGTATTTGACGGCAGAGGATTCATGGTTGGTACGCACGGAGAGAATATTAGCACTCACTTCAATCACCCATACGGACAAAACGAACTTAACGAGGGTGAATTGCAGACAGTGTTCTTCAACTTTGGGATTGGAGGCGTTAAGCCAATTAAATTACCAATCAGTTTCCGTAAATGGTTAATGCGGAAACTCCCACACCGATGGCAAAGGAAACTGCGCTACTGGTTCGGGGAATTATTATATAACCGATTCTATAACTGGATAAGAAACTAATATGTTAAAAAATCTATTCAACAAGAAGTACAAGTTGTTCGCAAAGAAGATTCGTGACGTGCAAAACAGCATGTGGGAATTGGAGTTTAAAATCCACAAGGCACGCCAAATGAGGGAGGACTCACGACTCCGAAGAGACAGGGCAGTCGAGAGTGTCCACCAGATTAACAAAGAACTCACTGGGGTTACTGACAAGGATAAGATTCAGCAACTCACAACCGAGAAGGCTGGTCAAGAGGCACTTGTAAAGAGTTACGAGTCTCAAATGAGAATGATTGACGAGCAGATTCAGGGCGTAGAGGGGACAGATGAAACCCCAGCGCAGGTTGGACTCAATGAAACACTAAAGGGATTGGCAGAACTTAGACAAATGTATAAGGAGTACATTAAAACAATCTAACTATGAGAATACTCATAACAGGCGATAAGGGATTTGTAGGAACAGAGACCCGTAAGTTATTGGAACAGAATGGGCACGAGGTTATTGGATATGACTTGATGGATGGGTTCGATATTCGGGACAAGGACCAACTGATTGGCGCTGTAAGTGAACGAGTGGGAAGAGAATCATTATTTACCTATACCCGCGCAAAGAAAGTAGATAGAATTCTACATTTAGCCGCAATCGCACGTTTTGCTGACGCTGATGCTAATCCAAAGTTAGCATTTGAAACAAACGTTATGGGTACAAAGAACGTTGCTGAAGTTGCAGCAGAGTTTCACATTCCAGTGGTCTACTCTTCGACTGGTTCGGTATATATGCCAATCAAGCAGACACCACCAATTACTGAAGAGTTTAGAGCAATTGGTAACTCACAGTATGGGTGTTCTAAGTACCTAGGTGAAACCTATATTCGTGAAGTAACCCCGCACATTATTCTTCGTTACGCGCACCTGTACGGTAAAGAGAAGCGTATGCACGGACTCATTGGAGGATTCTTGGACCGTATCAATCACGGTATGGCCCCAACTCTCTATGGTGGGAAGCAATCAAACGATTTCACGTATATCAAGGACATTGCTGAGGCAAATTATCTTGCCCTTACAGCGCCCTGGGATAAGTGGAATCAAGTCTATAACATTGGAACGGGTGAAGAACTCTCAGCAGAAGACGCAGGAGAAATTATCTGTGAATTGACTGGTTGGAAGGGTGGTATAGATAAGAAAGAGCAGAGAACGGTAGACCCAGACCGCTTTGCCTTTGACTGTAAGAAGGCAGAGATTATGCTTGGTTTCAAGGCAAAGTACAACTTCAAGGAGGGACTTGCGGACATGTTCTCAGACATGAGTGATGTGAAACTTGAAAAGAACCCACTTAACCTAAACTACGGTAAAAACTAGATGGCGTACGAAGGTGTAAAAGAACATGGCCCCGAACACTCAAACAATAGAGCAAAGAGCATAGGGGAGGGGACGGTTGTTCACTCCCATGTGTGGATAGGAGATGACGTAACTATTGGGAAGAATTGTAAGATTCAGGCGTTTGCCTTTATTCCAAATGGGGTGACTATACAAGATAACGTATTCATCGGCCCTGCTGTGACATTCACGAACGATAAAAACCCATCTACTAACCCTAATTGGGAGCAGAGTAATACTATTGTAGAAAATGGCGCAAATATAGGTGCAAACGCTACTATATTGCCAGGGATAACACTTGGGGCTGGATGTACTATAGGTGCTGGTTCGGTAGTTACTAAATCAGTACCGCCTGGGGAGACCTGGGTGGGTAACCCAGCACGTCCATTGACAAGCAGATAATTGTTTGGTAATATGGGGGAATGGATAAAAAGGCTACATTTTTTGCGGCACTTGTTTTTCTTTCCCCTATTTTACTTGGCCTAATTGCGTTGGCTTCTTTTTCTCTTTATCTGTTCTTGTAGCACCAAGTGGTATAAGTCCTGCACCAAAAGCCTCCACGGGGAGTTTAGACTGTTCTTTGCCTACGTTTACCTCCCACCAACTTACTCCTTGTGGGTCTTTAATGAGAGTCGCACCATACTTATTCTTTAGATATTTACCTACTTCTTTTTCGTAGAACTTGTAGATAGGGTTGTTGGTATCTACTTTGCCTGAGATGTCAAAGGTTTCTACTTCGTATGCCCCATTTAATACATCTTTTACCTCGGTGTCGCCTTTTGCAAGTAAATCTATTGCGTCATCTGGTGATGAACCTGCCAAATCAGCGAGTTCGGCCTCCATTCCATCTATTGCGTCTTTGGGGATAGCCCTAAACTTCCCATCTCCTAGTACGTCGGTGATTATCCAAGAACTACCCGTTCCTTCACCTTGATAAATTTCACTACCAACTCCGATTGACCCATCTTCTAAGTCGGCGCGGTTTACAGGCACATTGTCTGCGTCATCAAGAGAAAACCAACGATTCCCCGCAGTGTCCCCCAACCCCTCTATCTTCATAGCAGTCTCTCCTGTAGGGAATTGGAGTTTTGTCTTACCGTCCTTTGCGGCTTGTTTTACTTCTTCTCTGATTACTCGTTCATGCCATGTGTTGCGGTAGGGTTCGAGTTTGGAGAGTTCGGCCATTTCTTTATCGTAAGCCTTTGCCTTTTCGGTCCAGTCTTTTATGAACTTTTGTTTCTGTGCTTCGTCCACAAAAGCATCCTGTTTCACCATAAAATCCATATACTCTTTCGGATTCACGCCTTTCTCATTCTCCAACCTCCCTTTCTGAAAGAGGTCTGATTGTGCCTCGATTACTCGTCTTGTTTTGTTGTCAGGCAAATCCTCTATACGGGTGTGGGCGAAGTAGCCTGGATAGTCCTGAGTATTGAAATGCACAGAGCCACCCGATGTCTTTATCGGTGATTGGTATACGCGTTCTTCGTAGTTCGCCACAGGGCCACGCAACTCTTCTGGGAGGTTGATACTTTCATAACGTGGCTGACCTCCTCCAAGGTTCTTGGAACGCTCACTTAGAGCAGTATCCAACGGCAACAACTCACTCTTTACCTTATTGGCGAAGTCGGGGACGGAGATTAACTTATTATCAGTGTTATTGCCAAAGCCAAAAGTATTATCAGTATTGGCACCATCGGGATAACGCTCTCTAAGAACCCCGTTTTTGGTATTGGACGTAGCCTCATATAATTGTTTTAGTTGTTCTTTAGTTTTTACAGTGCTTGGATTAAAGGTTACGATTTCGTTCACAAAATCTGCTTCTGTTTTACCAGTATTGGTGTCAACGTCTTTTATACGAACAATCACGCCGTCATATTTTTTCTTCCACTCTCTCACCAAGTCACTAGATGGTTGCCAGTCAATCCGCCCCTGTGGTAAATAGACATTCTTATAGTTTCTGACGTCTACATACCCATCTAAAACAGCCCCGCCGTCGTATTTTCCACCTGCGGGTATCGGGTCAGGAGAAAAGTAGATTCCGTCCCCCGTATACCTACCGTGTCTTTGGTTTGGAACTATCTGAAACCCAGTTTTTCTAATCGCGTCAGCACTGTCTTTTGTCGTGCCGTGGTACACTTTTATATATGATGAAACATTTTTGGGGTCTACTGGAATGTCTCCCGTTCGGGGTTCTAATATATTTAGTTTTTGGGACGCTGGCGGGAGTGATTTAACATACTCTTCAAAGTCCACTTTAGGTAATTCACTTTCCCCCAACACCCTCCTAATCAAATCCCTCTCAGGTTGTTTGAGGTCAGGAGAGTTAGATAGGTCTTCTATGAATTGACGGGATACGGTTGAACGTCCTTTTAGTTTCTCTAGGAGTTTTGTGGAGAGGTCGGTGAAGCCACTAAAAGAGTCTTTTGATACATCCTTAATAACAAGACCTGGTGGTGTGTCTCTCACATACTTGTCCATTCTCTGGCCAAGTTTTGTTTTAAGAAATGTATCACCAGGGAATTCACCTTGTAGAATAGGGAAGCGTCTAAACAGTTCTTGAACTTGCTTTGATGGGGCTTTTGCTAGCCATGCTGCAAGTCGTGTCTTAAACGCTGGTGAAGAAAGTGCTTTGTCAATACCGATACTTGCAATAGCTGCAATAACCGCAGTTACTCCACCAGTAAATGGTGCCGTGAGTGCTGCTCCAACCAAGCCTATCTTGCCTGGTAGGTTTACGAGATTCTGCCTCTTATTAAGTACATCTCTGTATTTCGTAGCGACCTCTGCTGAAGTAAGGTCGGCATATTGACGGTTGAGTTTCTTTAATTCTGCCGCTATTTCTTGGTTTGCCTTATTAGCAAGTTCGTCTAACTTTCCCTTAAGCGCTCCATACATTCGTGTAAGAGCACCATTTACTGATTCGTCCTCTGTTTGTTTGCCAGTCCACTCAGTTAAGTCACCAATAAGGCGTTTAATCTGTACACCTTGCTCGTAGGTGAGGTTGTCGAGAAGTCTAGAGCCAACTGGAGTTATTGCCCCAAGACTCGTACTAAATACGTTTGTTATTGCCTGTTTAGTTTGCTGGAGTCGGTTGTAGAGTGTTTGATTATTCTTAGAAACAGCGGCCTTTATTGCCTCATCGAATGGGGCGAGCGCGTCAGAGGCATTAAGTGTAAACTCTTTGGGGATAAACTTTGAGTATTGAGATAGTTTTTCTCCTATTGTGTTTCGTGCCGTTCCTATATTCGTTGCCAGTTCTTCAAGTGAGTTTGCAACAATACCGAGCTCAGATACCGTTCTCCCTGGGTCTTTACCGTATGCAAAACCCTTTTGAAGTGGTTTGATGAGTGAGTTTATGATTGTTGGGGCGGTGTCTTTGAGGGCTGTACGTATACCACCTATTGCCGCACCAGCACCTGGTATTCCAGCCCCAATAACAGTTCCAAGTCCTGGCTTTAATGCTTCTGCCCCAGTCTTTCCGCTCTGCATGTTTGCCCCAACGTCAACCACATAACCGCCGACAGCACCAGAGCCTATTGCACCAAGTGTTTGTACACCAGTCTTCAAGCCAGTAGCGCCCAGCGCACCAATTATACCAGAGGCTATTTTCCCATAAGGAAGAAGTGTGGACGCGGTAATTGCTCCCGAACCAAGTGCTTGCTGTATTGAACGCGATATTTCTTCTGGGACTTGAATATTTGCTTCTTGGGCCAGTTTAAGAATCTTTGCTTTACTCTCTGGTGTGTTTTTAGGATTGCGTAGATTCTCAAGTACGGCTTTTGTTTGTGAAGCGCCGAGTGCAGACGATTCTGCTATTCTTGGAGCCTCAAGTCTACCTGCAAGTTGTTGGCCAGCTTCGGTGAATGATGGGAGGGAAGCGTCAACAACAAACTTGCCAACAGAGCCAACTTTAGAGGCAAGCGACTTTGGTTTTGGTTGTTCCTGTGTTTGTTTTTTTATTCCAAGTTGTTCTGCAACAAAAGCAACATCCTCTGGCGTTGGATTACCTTCAAAGTTTACTTTTGTTCCGTCTTCAAATTGGATTGTTGCCATACTATTTTGTCACTGTGTATTTTATCCCTGATGGTGTTTGTCCTGGTGTACCCGTTTGTCCAAGCAATGTTTCAACACTTGAGTATGCTGGCCCAGCAGCTTGCTGGAACGAAGCCGCTACAAGTTGTCTATTGGCCTTTTTGTTCGCGAGGGTCTTTGCGTCATCGTTAGGTCTTGGAAGGTATTGTCTGTAAGCGTTATCAAATTCACTAGGGCTAATTACCGCGCCAGACTCCCTACGGAGAACAGCGTTGATAAAGTTACGAGAGGCCTGGTCAATTTGTCTAAATTCTGCGTCCTGAAGATATGATGGCAATACTCTTTGCGCTTCCCAGTAAATCGGATTCATGCCAACAATTGTGTTTTGAAGCCTAGAGATTGTTGGCTCTGACTGTTCAAGACGTGCTGCGTATGTTCCCACTGTCTGCTGTGCAACCGTAGGGGCCTTAACATTTGAGTCTGTAAGGTACTGGGCGTATGTCTTGCCTGTGCCAGATTGTCCACCAGCAAGCACCCATTCCTGGTATGAACTTGGACCAGATACTCCACTACCACCACCAGCGACCTTCGAGGCACCAAGGTCAGCAATAACTGCACCAGTGGACTTATTCACTAGTATCTCCCTTCCATTAGCAGAAACAACCGTATTATCAGTCATCAATTTATCTATTGCGTCCTGTTTATCTTGGGCGAGTTTAAGAGCGGCCTGCGTGTCGTCTTGAATAGCACCAACTAGGAATTGTGCCTGTGATTGTCCCTCTTTGTAGATAGAGTCGTATAGTTTTGCAAAGTTCGAGAGAGTATCAAGTTTTGAAGAGTACTTATCTTGTATTCTTTTTACTATACGTCCACGTTCACCCTCTGTAAGCCATGGGTCTGCGTTTATACCAGCAATTTCTTCATTCATTTTGTTAGTTAGGTCTTGCTGGTCTTTGAGGGTTTTTTCGTACTGCTCTTTAACAGAAGAAAGTCCTAGTTGTTTGTAGACATCATTGTATGTGTCAATAATGTTCTGCATTGCCGTCTTTCCGTTTTCTGTCTGTGGCGCAGTAGGAGTCCCTGTTTGCCCAGTAGAAGAGGATGACGCTGGGGCCGAAGAAGAAGCTCCAATACCGCCAGTTGTTGACCCGCCGATAACACCACTATTCTGCCTTAGAGTGTTTAGAAGTGCCGTATTTTGTGCTGCGGTGCCAGTGTAGTTTTGTATACCGTGCTGTGCCGCAAGTGTCGCACGTGAACTAAAGTCTGATGGTTGTCCAAGAGAGTTTAGATAATCGACTATTGATGGCCCAGCGTATGTACTTTGTTGTGCTGTTGGTTGTCCTGCGGGTTGTCCCTGTGGCATTGGGGCACCACCATTATTAGGAAGTGCTTGGACTCCTGGTTGTGTAGTACCTGCCTGTGGAAGGCCAGTAGAAACTGCACCTGCCTGTTGACCCGTAGGGGTTACGCCAGCCTGTTGGGGTGCTTGGGCTATTTGCTGTGCTTGTTGTGGGGTTGCCCCTCCGTTTATGAGTGCCTGTACCGCAGATGGTGATTCTGTCACAACCTGGCCCTGTGGATTAGTAACGACGATTCCGTTGGGATTATTCGGTGAGATTGTTTGAGTTATCGTACCGCCTGGGGTGCTTGTTTGTCCTGGCGCGAATTGAGATATATCTGCTGGACCGCCATACCGTATACCGAGGTTCGCAAATGGTGTTTGAAAATCTGCCTCATTATATTGTGGAATTGAATAGTATGAGCCAGGGCCATACTTTTCTTCGTATAGTTGACCCGCTGACTTACCATTTGCACCCTCAAGTAAGGTGATTGTATTCCCAACCCTCTTATAGATTGGATTGTTTGCATTAAGTTGTGTGTTGAGCCCACGAAACACCTGCCCATCATCTGGAATCTGAAGGTTGAGGTTCTGGTACGGTATGTTATAAGTGGCCATATTATTTTAAAGACCCCACTGGTCGCGTCTAAATACGTCCTCTTTAAATCCGCCTCGGAGGACATCGAAGCGTTTATACATGCCTTCATTGTTTGTGTCTTGGTATCCGAACTGCTCATCGTTTATGAGTCCTTGTACTGCGTCAAGTTTATCTGCTGCTTCTTTCGCGGCAAGTTGCGCTTCAGCAGTTGCTCTTTCACGTTCCTTTAAGTATTCTTTCATCTTTTTTACAATCGCCTCGTTACCCTCTTCATCGTAGTCAGAGAATATTGTTTTTGCAGAGAGGTCTGTTACGTCGAGGATTGGCATATATTGGCCATACACAACTACCGTTCCCGAAACATCACCAGCCATTGGGTTAATAAGAACAGTGCGTGCATAGTCTGTGTAAATCTTTGATGAGTCTTGTGGGTTATCTTCAACAAACTCTTGAAATTTGTAGAAGTTTTTCTTTTTAAATCTCTTTCCACCAATAGTAAGCAGTCTGATTGAGTCAGCCTTATATCCTTCTGGATATGCGAGGGTTGTAAATCCTTCTGGGGAAGTGCCAAGTGAGGCGGCAGTTGTAGAAGCCTTACCCTCGGTCATTGGCCACTTTTTGTATCCTGCGGCCCAAACGTGCGCGTCTTTCACCCATCCCTGAACAGTTGAGTCGGTGATGAACGAGTCAGTGGTTGTACGGTTGTTTCGTACAAGGAATTCTGTGATTATGTCGCCTACTGTATTGAGAGCCATATAAAAATTATATCATTTAAATTACTTGATAAGAGAAGGTAAAGTACATACCCTTGTTGGTTGTGTCTACTGAAACAAAGCGCATTTCTGCCCTATCGTTTGCAGAGTCACCCAATATTGCACCACTCATACTTGCAACCGCCGCCGCATTTGCCGTTCCACAACAATCCTGTTCATTGCCTATATTTGAGGCTATTGGAAGAGAAATACCCAGTTGTGTAAGTGTTGCGCCAGTTGTTGGGTCTACGTCTGCCTTTCCTGATACGGTTACGGTATTCCCCACACGGAGATATTGACATTCGTAGGCTGTGGAAGCGTCAAGATTGGCTACGTTGGTGAGTGTTGGAGTATAAGTACCAGATGTAAGCCCACTGTCTGCCGAAGATGGATAATTTCCTATCCTTACAGTATTAGTACCCGAGTCGCTTATTGTACCCGACGTGTTTGTGTCAAAGTTGTTTGAGTTAATTATGTTGTTGTCGCAGGTAGAAGCGGCAATATTTACTCCATATCCACCATTGCGGGCGATTGATGAACCAATAACGAAGCAATTATCTGATGTGGCCGTAAGTTTAATGCCATCTGAACCGTTATCCTCTACCGTTGCCCCAGATATGAGAATGTTGTTGTTACCTGATACAAGCTCTATACCTTGCCCTGAATTTGTTTTGAACGTGCCAATGATAGCAACGTCATCACATGAAGTAAGACTCATTCCATCGGCGGACGCGTCTAGTGCGTAAATGTTTCTAAAAATCATCTGTGTCACTGTGTCGAGCGTAATGCCGTTTCCCGCCTGTGGTTCTATAGCTCCGAGTGAGTCTATTTCAAACAAGTGTGAGTTACTGAAGTTAAAGCCCTCACTACATGCAATAGTTCGTATGTTGTTATAGACATTTAGAGAAGAATCACGTGTGTAGACACCCTTAGCGCATGCTTGGATAATCTGGTTTCGGATATATACATCTCTTGAGTATCTAACCTGGAACCCGTAAAGGGCATTTTTAACCGTAAGATTCTCTATAATTACGTCAGAAATCGTTGTGGCTATTGTGTACGTTGCACCAGAAAGGTTTGCACCACCGTATGCGAGCGCGAGCGTTATTGTCGTGTCACTCCCCACGGAAAGTATTGGATACCACACACCAGATAATAGTATTTCCTGTCCTGCGCTTACGTTTGCAAGCCAAGACGTTGACGCTCCCGTAAGAGAAGTTGAGCCATTGTTTATAGAAACAGTCCCAGAGGAATAAGCGGACGAACCCTGTACTAAGATACTCTTTGTGTTATTAACAAAATCAAGGATTGTGCCGTTTCTGTTTGTACCAAAGAGATAAATGTTGGAGTAGAGCGTTAGGTCAGACGTGAGTGTGTATGTACCGTTTTTAAGGTAGATAATCCCACCTCCAAGACCGTGGAGGTAGTCAATCGTGTTCTGAATACTGTCAAACGTATCAATGGTTATTGAGAGGCCGCCAATTTCAAGGTTTCCTCTAAATGTTCCATCGTTTCCCTCAAAATTGCCTTCAGCGTCTAGCCTCCACCCACTCTTTCCCTTAACAAAGTTTGGGGACATCATCATTCCCTCTTTCATTACAGACCCGCCAGGAGTAGGCACAACATTTAACGTTGGCTTTCGTTTAGGCATTGCGAACCTGTCAAAATCAAATTGCTTTTCCATACTATTCTGGGTAGAGTTCACCCTCTATGGTGATGGGCATGTTTATCTTTCCGTGAGTACTGTTTGATTGTGCGGACGGCCACAAGAAAAACACCTTAAAGTATTTCTTCCCTGTTGCGTTTGAGAGGAGGTAGAAGATTCTATCGGTATCAGAAGATGTAACGGTTCTATAGAATTGGTTTGTAGAAGTCGAGCCGTTATCTGTCCACACACCAACACGGAACGGAAGTGTGACAGCCTGGTCTGTACTGAATGTAATCTTTGTTATTTTAAACGGAACCCCAAGTATTATTGGTGCAGAAACAATGTCACACGCATGGACTACGCTGTCCGCGCCGTCTGGTGCCTGGTTTGCACCATCTATGCCTTGATTCCCAGCACCCACAGAGCCTGTTGTCCACCCATAAATGAGGTATGAAGTTTCGGCGTTCACTGCTGTAACGAGTGTGTTGGTTGTAGTAGTACATGTAACGCCACCCACAGTAAACAGAGAGTCATTTAGTCCACCCTTTTCAGTTCCAAGAGCGTATACTGCACCCCCAGTTGGGCTTCCTGAAATATCAGTACCAGTTCTATGTCCGCCAACAAACAAACGATTTAATACACCATCTATTGCCCCAGGGAGTGGAGTGTCACCAGCGTAAAGCGCAATCTGTTGGAATGAGTATCCACCTAGGTATTTTGTGATTCTAGTTGAACCAACCCCATCTACGTCAGTTGCAGTAACTACAAATAACTCCCCGTTTATATTCTTAAGTCCACATGCGGTAGAGTCTGGGTACTCAAAATCCACTATTCTATCGTAGGTGACGGTATTTGTTGGGTCCCAAAAGACCAGTTTAATACTCGTGCCTGCCCCCGCGTAACAGAGGATAACAAGATATTCATTCCAATTCTCCATTGCAATGGGCCAGTGACCGTAGGGGAGGTCGAGTGCGTCATAGGTTGAACCATTATTGGTGTCACCCTCAACAGTTGTCTTGGTTGTAGCGATGTAATGGATAGTGCCCTGGTTTCCAACAACGTCTGCAATATACAATTTCCCATTCTTTCCGCGCTTAAGGAAGTGGTTAGGCACACCAATAGTTGCGGCAGTCCCGTAGGTTGGGTACGCAGTATTAGTTAAAGCGGTTTTGGAAAGTGTTGTTACCCAATAGTCGTCTGTAAAAGACGGTGTGCCGTTTAGAGGTCCGTAACGTGCAATAGTAGTAGAGCGAGCAAAGTACATGTAGTTGTCGTAGTACTCCATTCCGTTTCCCTCGGCTGTACCACCGTCATTCAAATCCCCAACACCCGATATAACGCTTTGTGTCAAAGAATATACAGAGCCAGCGTTGTCGTACACATATACAGTCCCCGAACCGCTCTTAGGCTCTGCTTTCATCCACAGCGCGTCCCCATTAAGTGTTGCGCCACTGAATCGCCACCTAGGTGATGGGCCAAACGTACCATCTGGCTTTATATCCACACCGTAGGAACTAGAAAACTGCCCCTTTGATGGCATGAACTCGTAAATAGACTGCCCCCCAGCAATTGAGTCTATCGTTATTTTAAATTTGTTTGAGTCAGCCATTAGTATTGGTATTCTGGGTAATCTACTTTGAAGTATTTAGCCCTGAAAAAGTACTTATCTGCCTTAGAAAGCCGTATTTTCTTCCAATCAACCTCACGGAGGAATCTATCAAACAGTTCAGATTCCTCAAAAATGACATTTAAGACCCTCCTAAGTAGTCTTATGCGCTCTTTCATGTCTCCCACAACCTCGGCGTTCTCTAGCATTTCAAGTGAGTAGATAAAATTGTCGTATGATGGCTTCCAAAAGCGCGGGTAGAACTTAGCAAGCCACTGGAATCTCATTCTATATGCGTCATCTTCTTGGAAAATAAAGCAAAGAATGTCGCGAATCTGTAACACGTCCTTTCTCCCATGAGCAATTGCTGTCATCGCCCTGTAAATCTCCTTTACTGGGGGAACCATCTTCTCAAACGGCACCATGTCGTACTTCGTGTGTTCAGCTAACTGAAAGATTGAGTGCCATGCTTCGTTTATTGACTCACGAACCTCTTCATTTGTCTTGCCTTGTTCAAGGAGTGCCCATGCGTCATTAAAGATTTTATTCTTTATGTTGTGTTTGAGTGGTGAAAGCGCCCCAAAGAGCAAGGACCCCCTAGGGAACCCAGGGAATGGGTACTTTTCACCCTTCATGTGCATTTCCATGTGGCCGTCTTTTGACTGTACGACCTTAGCCTCCACAGCGTCCTGTGTTTTCCAATACTTAACCATCTCTGCTTTTTTGTATTTGTTTTTGAAGATGTTGAACATATTAGGTGCTGACCTCTGGTCCCCCGAAGAGGACCAGTTCGTCAGAATCTAACTAGGTTAGAAAGAGCCGAAGAGCATAGCACCGTACTTGCGTCGGTATGCAGGAACCTTAGCTCCGTAGAGGAACAAGCCCTGATACTTCTTAGCAAATTGGTTTTCTGCGTCCACAACGCGTGACTCACTCCACTTCTCAGCGAAGGTAATCATGCCAGTGTGGTTTGCAACAATCTGGTTTCCAGTTGCACCTGTCGAAGCAACAACGTCTGCGCCGATACGAGTAGCGGCTGAAGCTGTTGTGTGACCTGAGCGTGTAGAAACACGTGAGCCCGCTGCCATGTGGACATCGAAGGCACCAACACGCATAACACGTCCATTGATGACGGTTCCCGTGTAGATTTCTGCGATTCCAGTTGGCTGGAGGGCTGAAGACTGCTTAAGCTGTGTTACAAGCTGTGCTGGAACAGTGAGGTGACGGTCAGTGTTCTCTACTTCGTTCTGGTCAAGCGCCTCTGCGAGGAGCGTAATCTGATTGTAGATAACTGATGACGTAACTGCTGTTGGAGCAGCGGCCTGGAACTCCCATCCGTTACCCTGGTAGGTAAGGAATGAAGCCTCGCCAGTACCATACTTAGGGAAGTTTACGCCATCGCCTCCAAAGAGACCACGGAGTGTGTAACCTTCCTCAAAGTCTGAACCTGAGACTGCTTCGTCCCACTCAGTAAGTGTAGCCACAGTTGACGATGTAACAGAAGCAATACGGTACCAAGGGGTAACGAAAGCTGCTGTTGAGCGCAAACGGAATGGCTTTCCAACATCTGCCGCGTCGAATCCTGCAAAGTAGATTGCTCCGTCTACAGGGTTTTCAACTGAGCCAATGTTTGAAGTTTCATATGTACCATCGTACGTTGAGAGGGTAACTGTACCTCCTGTTGAAGTAGTCGTGATTGAGGCCATTGTGCCTGAACCACCTCCTGCAACAACGAGGTTGATACCAACCCAGTTTCCTGCCTTAACACCTGAAGCCGCACGGTCAAGAACGTACGTGTCAATCTCCTTTTCGAGTTGCTTTGCGTAGTCGTTTGAGATGTGGTCAACAATGTCGTCAGCGTAGGTAAATACGTCCTCCAAGCGGTCCAATGAGAAGTTCCAATACTTTCGCTTCTCAACAACCAACTGGTCTTCTGTGTCAACCAGTGCCTCAGAGTTCATGTCTGTTCCTACAACGTAGTCAGACAGAGTACCTGAGTTCAAGAACGAAAGGATATTAACCCTGTCGCCTGGTTTCTTGATGTCGCCTTCATAGTTTCGGTTGACGATAGAATCGACAATCGAAGCCTGATAGGTCTTAGAGAGAACTTTTGATGAGAACTGCTCACCAAAGTTTGTAAGTCTACTCATACTAGTAATTTAGTAATGATTTGTAATTTATAATTTAATCTTTCCTGCGCGAACCATGTCAGAATACTTTCTGAAATTGTTCACACGTAAGTCCTTTATCTCCTCTGGGGTGAGTCCCTCTTTTGGAACTGTCCTTGTGCCTCCGCTATTTTGTTCAAGTCCCTTTCTAGGGGTTGTGGGAGTTAAGAGGTCCCGTTCCACGAGAAACGCCCGAGCCGCAGTCTCAAGTTTCATTCCTGCATTTTCTGGGTCAGAGCGGAAAGCTTCAAACTCTGCGCTCTTATCTTTCAATGCTGGGAATGACGACTGTAGAGCTTCTAACTGCTTTCTCTTCTCTTCTTCGGCAAGCTTCTGAGCGATAGTGTCTATTTGGCTTTTGAGATACTTGCCCTCGTCTGAGATAGGCTCGTCAATGGTGACGGAATCTCTACGAGCAAGTTCAGCCTCCAACTCCCTTCGCTTTTCTTTCTCCTTACGGAGTGATTCAAGTAAAAGAGCGGGGTCTGTCTTTTCACCAGGCTTAACTGGTACAACCTCGGTTACTACTTCGGTTGGTGTTGGCTCCTCAGACACTGGAACCTGATTAACGTCTGTTTCTTCCATAGTTTTCCTTGCAGTTTAACGTCGTGCGGAGGACATAATTAGCTAATTTTTATTCTTAGCCCAGTAGGAACGTCCCTTGTAATAATTAGAGTTATCGCTCCTATTGGCAAAGTTTGAGGCTGCTTTAGCTGATGTGCGCTTAAAGTCTGCTATCGCGCCACGCGTTCCATGAACAATCTTGGGTACAGTTGCAAGTACGTTAGCCGTTGTATTTACTACCTTTGACGCAATTGTTTTGTTTGGTGTGTTCATGCTAGTATTTCATTCCTTTCTTCAGGGGTCGGGTCATCTTTTCCATTCCCTTTCGTGAAGGAGTTGGGAAGTTGACAATTTTCTTAGTCATCTTGCCTGGCTTTGGCATAATTTTGTTCATTACGTTAAACATTTGGTGTAATAAGGCTGGTAAGGTACTGCTCTAGTGCCGCTCGCTCGGCCTCTGGGGCTTCTATTGCTTTCAATATGTTCAAATAGACGTGCAAACACGCCTTTTGGAACACATCCTCCGAGTAAACAGAAGCCTTTTTAGAGAAGTTGTCTTCAATTATCTTTACCTGTGTCTCACAAAACTCCTTTATCTTGTCAACCGTCAGGGTTTCTCCGTTTAAAACACGCTTCCAATTAGAAATTTGCGCCTGTTCTTCAGGTGCTAGGTCTTCAACCTTATCTATTTTTCTGAAACTGAGTAGTTTATCAATTAAAGACATAAGCGAATTCCACTTGGAACCCGCTTCGTGTGGAAGTGAGGGACTCTTACGTTAATTATGGGGGTTTTATCCATTTTGTCAACGAAAGACTGTGTATATCTAACGCGGGATTTTCAGAATACTTATGACAATTCCAACAAGTACAGAAATAGTGATAAGAAGGCCCATACCCCACTTACCCAGCATAGAGACACTAGTAAATGCTTCAGATATTGGCTTCAGCGTTTCACGTATTTCTTCAAGTGTATCGTGAATATCTTTAAATCTCTCTGCGTCACGCGAC
>ERZ869907.74-NODE-74-length-40964-cov-5.189396_pt1 | contig 40964 bp, 60 predicted proteins | sample MGYA00579309_ERZ869907 | MGnify/ENA primary metagenome ERZ869907 (study PRJEB32216, sample SAMN09231814) | wastewater metagenome | place: USA: Maryland | collected 2016-07-30 | study: EMG produced TPA metagenomics assembly of the PRJNA472060 data set (Reclaimed water... | reverse complement strand
TGATGGAGGTTGGCGCGGGGGTCAATCCCGGAACCCGCTTTATTTGGTTCGCGCGTTCGGGTAGGGTGCTCCGGCCTAAAGGAGGCCTACCTATGACGACCCCCCTGATAACCCCGAACCTATGCTGGTGCTGCGGCACCGATCTCCACGTCCTCGGCGTCCGGTTCTGCCCGGAGTGCGAGGTCGAGTTCCTGCGAACCCTGGCTGCGAAACCCCCGGTCGAGGGCCGGGACTTCCAGGAGATGAACCTCGCCGGGGCCGCTTCGTGAGCCCCGAGCAGAAGAGGGAGATCGCGACCCTCTGCCAGGAGGCGAACACCCTCTGGTCGCGCGCGAACGGCGTCGCTCTCCGCCTTACCCTTGCGCGGGAGCATCCCGCCGCGCAGGGAGTTCGCGAGGCGATGCACTACCTAAGCCAGGCCCAGCACTCGCTGAGCTTCGTTCTCGATATGGAGGGAAGAGATGGAACTTCCAAGCCTGCATAGACCGCTCGCGGTGATCCGCTCCTGCCAGAATCCCTACCAGCTCGACCCCGCGCTCCGTTACTGCGAACTCTGGCTCGCGAAGCAGGGGCTACCGACGCGCGGGATGGTCTTCGCGCGCTTTAACCGGGAGTCGGCGCTCGCGCTCCAGCGGATGTTCTTCTCTTACGGGTCACGGAGCCGACCAGGGAAACAGGCGGGCGAGAACCCCGTCGGCGATAAGGCCCAGGACGGCGATCGTCAGCCCCGCCGCGACGAACCCGAGATAGATAGCCAGCTCACGTAGGATCTTCCTCATCTTCTTCCCCCTCCTTGGGGTCTACCTCGTCTTCCTTCGGCTTGGAAGGGTCTTCCTCGCCGGGCTTCTTCTCGTCGGGCTCGATCCCGGCGGCGCGGGCCTTGGCGGCGAGTTCGGCGTTCTCGTTCATGATCTTCAGCGCCTTCGCCATAGCCTGCTTGTCGGTCATCCCCGGATTGTCCTTCTTGATCAGGTCGATAACCGAGTCGATCCCGAGCTCCTTCCGGATCTTCATGTTCGCGAGGCGCTCCTGCTCGGAGATCACCTGCTCCTGGTTATGGAACTGCGTGTTCATCTTCGAGACGTCGACCGGCTTCGTCTCCTTCAGGACGCTCCAGAGCTCGTTCGTACCCCGCAGCTCCTCGAGCCAGGAGTTCGCGACGAGGACGACCTCCTTCTCCTTCCCGGCGTAGTAGGCCTGGTCGTCGCTCACGTCGTCCATGTTCTCCGACTCGTCGACCATCTTCGCGATAGCCGCGGCGTGAGAGCTGGCGTTCAGGTTCGCGGCGACGCTCTTTACGGAGAGGTTGTTCGTCGTGAGGCAGAGCGCGACGTGCATCTCCGCCGACTTCATGTGGTCGTCCGTATGCGGGTCGTGCGAGAGGATCTTCGCGTCGGTAAGGTGCGTAGAGCCCTTCGCCGTGTTCAGGAGGATCGCGCGCTGCGGGCCTACCCGGAACTCCTGCTTCTGCACGTCCTCGCCGGTAACGACGAACTGCCCCCAGCCCTGCTGGTGGAGGATCGACTCCATATCGGTGAGCTTCACGTTCAGGAGGATCGTCGCCTGCATGAGGTCGTCGCCCCCCATCGCCCAGAACTCCCCGTCCTGCTCCTCGGTAAGGTTGACGGCGGGGATCCGCTGGATAGGGTTCTTACGCTCGGGAGGGGTCAGCCCAGGGCCGTCGAGCTGCTTCCCGTTCTCGTCGGTCGTAAGGTGGTACTTCGAGGTCCACCAGACGTACTGCTTCCGGTTCGCGCCGGAGTCGGAGGGGGAGTTCGCGATCGTCTGGTCGATCTGGTCGGCCCGGAAGATCGGGCTCGAGTAGTTCATCAGGTTCCGCCCGTCGCCGCTGCCTACGGCCGGCAGGAGCTGGGCGCTCGCGGCCTCGGAGAACGGGGAGAAGATAAGGCAGCGCATCTTCTCGCGGTTCGAGGCATCGGGGATCGCGTCGTAAAGATGCGGGAAGTAGACCTTCGCGCAGAGCTTATAGACGATCTCCCCGGGCTTCGCCGGGTCCTCGAACTTCTCGGGCACGATGTAGAGGATCGTGTTCCGCGCGGCCTTACGGTAGCGGTCGGCCTTCTTCATCGCGCCGGTAAGGTCCATCGACTCGCAGATGATCTCGAGGTCTTCGGTCTGCTCCTGGCTCTCTTCGACGGTTCGAGCGCAGCCCTTCGCGTAGGAGCGGGCCTTCTTCGAGACGATCTTCTTGAAGATGTTCACGTTCGTGGCCCGCTGGGTCATCACCGCGAGCGTCTCCTGGGCGAACCCCTGGTCCTTCAGGCGCTGGAGAACGAAGGGAATGATCTGGTCCCGGTAGACCTCGAGCATCGCCTTCTGCTGCTTCTTCCGGTTCACGTTCTCGACGCCCTGGATCTCTTTAATCACCTTGGCGCGGAACTGCTCGTCGAGGATCTCCTCGTCGGTAAACATCTGGTATTTCATCGGCTTCTCCTTGGGATGCTACGGCGCTGCGGCCATTTGTCTTGCATCGCGATATAGGCGATCTGTTGGGTTAGCTTCTCCGTCGTCTCCCGGAGTTCGCGGTCCGTAACGAGGCGACCGTCGAGGAGGTAGCCCGCCAGGTTCCAAAGCTGCTGCGTATGGCAGTGGCAGAGTTCGTGGCAGATAGCGTGCTCGCGAACGTCGTTCGGGGCGTTGTAGTAACTGGGGTTCACGAAGACCGTGGCCTCCATGTACTCCGGGGAGACGGAGACGTAGCACATCGCGTTCTCGTTGGCCGGCGGTGCTTCCTCGTTGAAGACGAGCTCGAAGTTCCAGCCCCGCAGGAATAGCTGCTTCTGCCACTTCTGCAGGAACCGTTTCGCCTCGGCTTGTAGCTTCTCTCTCTTCACGCGCTTCTCCGTTCTCGAGCCGTCTTCTTCAGGTGGCATTTTACGCAGAGGACCTGGATATTCTCAATACAGACCCCCCGACCGCCGCGGAAGATCGGGATAATGTGGTCGACGTGCCACTTGTCGCCGGTCCCGTAGCCGAGCCAGCCGAGGCTTACCTTCTCCTCGGGCTTCGCCTTCGAGGCCTTACGCTCGATCATCTGCCGGATCTCCTCGTCGAAGATCTCCCCGCAGCCTACGCAGGTGCAATCCTGGAGCTGGAGGAGGACATACATCTTCGTCCTGGGCGACTGGGGATGGCAGAAGAGAAGGGCCGCGTCGATACAGTCCTGGCCGCAATACCGCCGGCGGCCTGGGGCGATGCGGGAGACGTTACACCAGCAGCAGAGCCCCTTCAGGACGGGGAGGTCGGAGAGGTTGAACGAGCGGACCTTCGGCTGCTTCTCGATGGCCTCTAGGGCGTAGGGCCCAGGATAGATGAGCTTCTCGAGCTGCAGGCGGGGATGCTCAAACGCCATCGGCCTTAACCTCGGCCTCTCCCTCGATCTCGATATCGCCTACGAGTTCGAGCCGGAGCCTGGCGATCTCGCCTGGTCGGCAGATAAAGACGGCTCGGGTCACGCCCTGGAGCTCTTTGCCGTCGACCTCTACTACGCAGTTCGAGCCGTGGAGAAGTCCTTCTTTGCGCGGGCGTATTTTGATCTTCTGCAGGTTCACCGGATCCTCTTCTCCATGATCTCGGAGTAGCTCTTGACGACCGGGAACATATAGTCGGCCATGTTCTTGAAGCCGTCGAGCGCGTGGGTTCGCTGGGGGTCCTTCTGCTTCTCCATCTCGAAGGCCCCGTCCTTGAGCTTCACCTGCTCCGCGTCAGCTATAAGCTCCTTGCACCTAGGATGCACCGCTACGCGGCTTTTATCAAACAGGTTGTTCGCGGCGAAGTAGCAGTCCTTGACCACGAGCTGCTTCTTATAGCGGATATCCTCGAACCCGGCCTTCTCGAGGATATTGATATCGGTGATCAGATCCTTCGCCGAGGTCTTCCGGGCCTTACCTGCCGGGTCGGGGAAGATAATGGCCTTCCGCCAGTCGGGGCCGATCTTATCCTTCAGTTCGCGCGCGAGGAGGTAGGTATCGGCTCCCTTAATCGCGATCTCGTCGAAGACGCGGAGGTCGACGCGGGAGTCCGGAACGTAGGAGAGGAGGGTCGCGACCATCGGGTTCACGTTAAAGTCCACCTGGACCCATACCGGGGCTCCCTCTACCCGGTTCGCGTAGCTGGTAACGTGCTTATGGCGGTTGAAGGAGTGGAGGAAGCGGTTCCCCGTCCTCGGGATAAAGAGGCCGTCTACGAACTGCTGTTTCGCCAGCTCGTCGTAGGAGCTCTCGAGCATATCGACGTACCAGTCTGCCGTGTGCTTGTTCGCGCGGGAGCTGGCGTAGACGATCCTCCGGCCCTTGAACCGGTCGATCTTCTCGGGGTTCTGCAGGTCCTGGATAAAGAACTTATAGACCCAGTTGAACTCGGCCGGCGTACCGCTCATGAAGATCTGGGAGTGCTTTACCCGCTTTAAACGTACCCGAGCGAAGAGCGCCTTTATCGCCTCGAACGAGCAGAGCGAGGCCTCGTTCGCCAGGGCCCAGCCGACGTTCGCGCCCGCGATCGAGTCCCCGTCGTCCTCGGCATGGTAGACGTAGATCGTCGAGTCCGTGTCGGGGAAGTAGAGCTCCATATCCTGCTTATTGAAACGGAACTCGATCCCGTTCTCCCCGGCGATCTGCCGAAAGGTAGGGAGGACGTCGCGGCGAAACATTTTGGTAGTCGGGGCGAGGAGCGCGCCGGGGACGCCCGGGTTCAGGTCCATCAGCTGGAAGGCCTTCATAACGAGGCAGTAGGTCTTCCCGGATCCGTAACCACCGGACATATAAAGGAACTGGGTAACGATATCGTGCATCACGGCGAGCTGGGCGGGAGAGGTATCGAAGAGGATCCGCTTCTTCATTCTTCCACCGGGAAGGCTTCGACGATGATCTCGCCCTGTTTCGCGGAGGGTTTTGGATCGGTGGCGTTTTTGACTTCTTCGACGATTATTGCCTCTACCTCGGGCACTTCGTCGTGTGCCTGAGCTCCGGGGAGGGCGTCGAGGACCATCGCGGTCCCGTTCGGTACCAGGACGGCGAACCCCTTCTCGCGCTCGGCCTGGGCCTTCTCGGCGGAGTCGTCGGCGAGCTGCCCAGGCGCGGCCTTATGCAGGACGTCTACGCGTTCGCGCTGCCCGAGATGCTGAATACCGAGCCACTTCAGGAGGACCGGATGGCCTTCCCCCTCAGTGGCGCGGTCGAACATCTTCTGGCGAACGATATAGCGACCCTTAGCCGCGCAGCTCTCGAGCCACATCTCGAGCGGCACCTTGAACCTGGCTCGGATAGCCTTACGGAACTGCTTTTCAGAGAGGGTCAGAACCTGCCGGATCTCTTCCGGGGGACTGAAGCGTATCGCCATCGCTTCCACTTCCTCCCAGTTGATCTCCATTTTCTTGACCCGCTTGTCCTGCGCCATCGCGTAGCCCCGGTACGGCCTTCGTTATCGCCGTGCTCATCGCCTCGCGCGTCATATCGTCGACCATCGCCTGGGTATCCGCGAGTTCGCCGGCCTTCTGCTCGTGGCGTCGTAGTTCCGCCGCGGTCATCAGTTCCTTGATCTTCGCGTTAATGGCCAGCTGGCCGAAGATCTGCGCCCCGGCAAGGATGAGCATATCGAGCTGCTTCTTCTGGAACCGGTTCCCCATGCGGAGGGAGGCGACCTTGATCTCTTTAAGGACGTTCTCCTCCGCGATCTTCCGCCTGGGGTGGTTCAGTAAGAACTGCTGCTGTTCGAGCTTTCCCTTCGTGATCGAACGGAAATAGTCGTCGAACTTCTTCTTTACGAATATCGCGTCCATCGCTTAGGAGATGGTCGCGCCGTCGGCAGGGTGCATCGGGGCCGGGGAGTTATCCTTCACGGCGCTCGGGTCGATCGTGATGCCCATAGCAGCCGCCAGGGCTCGCTCGTTCTGCAGCTGGCTCTGGATCCCGGTCGGGGAGAGGTCCTCGGAGCCGATATAGACGAGTTCGTGGGTATGGTTATCCACGATCGTCCGGACCTGGCCCTGGCCTTCGCCGCTCATGATCTCCTCCTCGAAGGAGACGCGCTCGACCACGTTATAGGTTCGCCCGGTCGGGGAAACCTTCGTGACCTCGTGCATCGCGGGGCCGCACTTCGCGTAGGTCGAACCGTCGGGGTTAACGACGTGCTCGACGTCGTGCCAGTGGCCGCAGGCCTGGCCGGTACGCCGGTTCTTCCGGCCCTGGTTATTGTGCGAGTGGTAAATGTGGACATGGTCTACGTCTACCCGCTCGAGGACGAGAGCCCGGAAGCTCGTGTTCCGGATGCACTTCTTCACGTCGCTCTTGAAGACGTCGTGCCGGAAGCCTACGTCGTGGCGGTTCCGGGGCATCGAGGCCTGGGGGGTACGGCCTACGGGCGCGGAGGTCGAGGCGGCGGGGCCTTTGTTCGCCGGCGGTCGAGGGCTCGAGGCCTGGCGACCCTTCGCGGGCTCGGAGGCGGCGGGCTGTTGCGGGGAGGGCACGCTCGGCTGCGCGGGAGGCGCGGCGTCCTGGGCAGGGGTATCGTTCGCGGGCTGGGTCTGGTCGGTCATCGGGTGCTCCTGGGTTAAGGGTTTCCCCCATCTTCAGGACCCAGGAGCGCGTTCGTCAAGTCAGAAGTGAACGACGAGCGTAGGAAGGAAGCGGCCGGCGGAGAAGCCGACCCCGAAGCCTACCGAAACGTCGGTAAGCCAGTGCCGGTTCGCTGCTACCCGGAGGTAGCCGACGCCCAGGGCCGCTCCGATCCCGAGCGCGCAGGGGATGGCCTGGTGCTCGAGGCAGACCGCGCCCGCGAACACGGCGGCGGTCGAGGTATGCCCGGAATAGAAGCTCTCCCGGTCGGATCCGTCCGGGCGCTCCCTGGCGACGGCTCGCTTCACGACGTAGTTCAGCGCGAACTGCCCAGCGGCGGCTCCGATAACGGCCCCGCGCTTCTCCCAGGATCGCATAGAAGCGGTCGAACCGATCGCGAGGGCCGCGAGCTGGTAGTCGCTGATCCTCGAGGCGAGCTCCGTATCCTCCCAGCGGATCGTCTCCTTCCCCAAGTCGTCAACGGGGTTCGCGAGAGCCGGGAGCGGGAGTATCAGGCAGAGAGCTATTAGACCTTTCACGTTCGAGCCTCCTTTTGCGGTTCGCGCGGCGAACCGGGTTGTCGTAGCGATTGTGGCACCGCTGGCACCAGGCCCGCAAGTTCGCGGGGTCGCAGTTCTCGGGAACGTGGTCTAGGTGCGCAATCGTCAGAACGATCTTAAAGATAGTCATTCCACGGGGGACCAAGCCGTTCACCGCGCAGGGGATGAACTCGCCGTTATACCGATACCCGATGGCGTGGTTCTCGACGGCGCACTCCTCGCAGCGGTTCTTCGCACGCTCGAGGATCTTCTCCCGGATCTCCTTCCAGTTCGCGGGGTAGCGGGCCTTATTTTCTGGTCTTATCGGCACGGTTCGCCTCCTCGGCACTTCTCGCAGTTCGCGCGGGTACACTTCTTCCTTGCGCGTTGCTTCCGGAGCGCGCGCTTGTTCCAGTGGGCCGGGAAGACCCAGAGGCCGCAGTCGAGGCACTGGATCTGCGTAACGCCGCGACCTGCCATTTTGTCGCAGTAGTCGAAGAACTCCGAGTACCCCATCTCGTGGTCCCGATGGTTCCGGCAGTTCACGGGGCTTATGCTGAACCCTGCGAGAACGATCTCGTCGAAGTAGGACGGATCACCTTTCGCCATAAAGTTCCCCCTCGATATCTAGGTACGTCCCGATGATTTCCGCCGCCGCTTCGGTAACGATGCCATTGCCGTAACCCCGCAGGAGCCCCACGCGGCAGGAAGCCCCATCAACCAGCGGGAATGATCCGGGTTCAACTGCCCGCCACTTCCCATCCCGGCAGAAGATCCAGTCCGCAGTTCGCCAGAAGCCGTTAACCGGGCCGGGCCGCTCGGTAGCTCGTGGGAACACATCAGGACGGCGTCGTGAAGGTCCGAGCTCCGATCCGGGTTCTCGACCCGCTGGAGGCTCCCGCCGCGGTCCGCGTTGTTCGCCTGGGGCGTCGGCCACCAGGCAAGCTGGGCGGCGAGGCTCGGGTGCGTTATCGCCTGCCTGGGCCCGGATGCCATGTTCTTCTTCATCGCGAGGTAGTTCTCGAGCGTATTCCCGAGCTCCGTCGCTACCGGAGTCGGCCAGCTCGCGAGCGAGGTCATCGCCGCCAGATCCGCCCCGTTCCGACGGGCTGCTTCTATTATCGCTCCCTGCTCCGAGCGAACCCCCTTGTCTGCCAAACTGGCCGTCGGCGACGGCCAGTGCGAGAGGCCCGCCTGGAAAGAGAGATCCCTGCCTTTCGGCCTCGGGGTATCCGGGCTTCCCTTGAAGTCCCGAGATAACGGAGTCGCCCAGGGCGACTCCGTGCCGAGCAACGATCCAGAGTCTCTGCCGGATGTGCGGCGCACCGACCCCCGCAGCGCAGAGATCGAGAGGCCCGACGGCGTAACCCGCCGCTTCCAGGTCAGATTGAACAAGGTCGAGCCAAGCGAGGCCGTCCTCGCTCGCAACCTGTTCTCCAAAGACTTCGCGAGGGCGGCACTTGCGGATGAGGTGGTACCAAGCCGGCCATAGGTGCCGCTCGTCAGCAAACCCTCCCTTTCGGCCTGTCTGGCTGAAAGGCTGACACGGGCACGAACCGGTCCAGATGGACCGGTTATCAGGCCATCCCGCGATGCGGAGGGCGTAGCTCCAGGTCCCGACCCCGGCGAAGAAGTGGCATTGGGTGAAGCCTCGGAGGTCTTCGGCGTGGACGTCTCGGATATCCCTTTCATCTACTTCCCCCGGAGCGATGTGCCCCTCTTTGATCAGTTCGCGGAGCCAGGCTGCGGCTTCGCGGTTGTTCTCGTTATAGTAGGCGGTCACTTCGGATCCCCGAAGAGGTCCGCCTGGGCGGGGTTCAGCTTCGCGCCGATCTTCTCGTTCCAGAACGCCACGGCCTCGTCGTGCGCCTTCAGCCAGTCGGCCATTTTCTTCTCCCGCCAGGTCTGCGAGATCCGGTTCCGGATCGCGACGGGAAGCGAGAACCAGTGACTCTTACAGGCGAAGTGCCCGTAAGGCTTCTGGTTCGGGCAGGTAGGGTGCGGGCAGTGGTTCTCGCTCGCGGTCCTCACTTCCGCCTCCTGGCCTTCTCGAGGCGAAGTTCGCGGTTCCTCTTCTTCGCGCGCTTCCGTTCCTTCTCGCGCATCTTCTTATGGAACTCCAGATACTCGGCGGAGAGCTCCTTGATCTCGTTCTTCAGCCCTTGTATCTCGGCGTTCGCGAGTTCCAGTTCGCGGCTACGCTCGATGGCGCGGCCCTTCGCGTCTACCCACTCGCTCTTTACCTTCGCCAGCTCTTCGCGAAGTTCGAGCAGTTCGCGCTCTCGCTTATCGAGTTCGCGGCGCTGGTTCCGGATAATGGTCGCCTGCCCCGCGCGGATCTTCGCGTTCAGGCACATCGCCTGCGTGGCTCGGCGGAGGCGGGCGGTAAGCTCGGGAGCCATCGCGCGCTCGAACGCTACCTGCATGACGCGGTTCATTTTGCCTTCCTTCTGGCGATGCGGCGGTTCAGGAGATGCATCTCCTTCCTGATCTTCTTGCACTTCCGGCAGTCGACCTTCCTCCAGTCGCTGCTCTGTTGCACCGGGTAAAGAGTTCGCGTTCCGCAAAGCGGCGCGAAGGTTCCGTCCCGGCCTTCTTCCTTCATGTGGGTACTCATTGGATAAACTTCTCCCCTTCATAGATTTTTAACGATCGGACCAGCTTACGCGTCGCTCTCACGCACTCGTGCGGCGTCGCGGGGAACGGCTCCGGGTTTATCCCGTGCCGCTCGCAGAGGGTTCGCAGGTAGGGCTCGTGCCCGAACTCCTCGATCTGCTCGAACATGAACTCCTCGGAGTCCTTATCGAGCGGTTCGTCGGCCTGGGGGTCGTAGATCCAGAGCTTCGTCTCCGCGATCGGCTTCCCGAAGACCTCCTTCAGACGGGCGGTTCGCGTGAACGCGCGCAGGCGCGCGTTACGGTCCCGCTTTGCCTCGTAAGGCCCGAGATGGTCTACGCCCTGCTCGATGGTTCCGGGACGGTCCTGGAGTTGGCTATGCACCGTGGCACCCGTCGAAGCCTTGGCAGCGGCCGGCGGACTTACAGGCGACGGCGCACTCGGAGGCCCCTTCGGGCCGACCCAGTGGATCTTTACGTCCCTCCCGAACTGCTCCTGGAGCGCCTTCGTCAGCGCCTCGTTCAGCGCCTCCCTGGAATACTCGGGGCTCGAGGGAGCCGAGGCCTCCTGGGAGGGAGGGGCGGTAGGCAGCGATAGCGCAGCGTTCGGCTTCCGATAGCCCGCCATCTCTTTGAGTTTTTTGATCCATCGTTTCATCTGGCTCCCTGGTACGCATCCTGCTCCTTCTTCCTCATTATGTTCGGGTTCGCGCCTTTGAACTCCTCCAGGTGCTTCTGGTGGAAATACAGCTTCTTCTCCCCCATCTCCTTCGGGAGGACGAAGACCCGCAGGCGGCGCTCGCCCACGGGTTCCCGGCACCACTCGCAGATCTTCGTCTTCATACGGGCGGGAGGGGCTTATCGAGCCCGTAGCCGACGGCCTCGGTGGTGAGCGACCGAAGGCGCTGGAAGAAGACCTTCAGGAACTCGGGGCGGGTCTGCTCCGGGGCTTTTAGGTACTGGCTCGCCGCGTGCTCGACCTCGAACGCCATCGCCTGGAACTTCGAGACGATAAGGTGCAGCCCGCCGCGCCCGTCGATCGGGCCGGGGAAGTGAAGGGCCTTCGCGCTCGAGGCCTCGAGTTCGAGATCCGCCTCCCGCTTGTACTTCTCCGCGAGCGCGCGCAGGTGATGCGTGCTCGTCCGGCTGAACGGAGCCGGATCCTTCCCCCGCTGGTGGTCGTCGAGGCAGAGGTAGACGAGTTCGAGCTTCTCCTGGTACTCCGTCGCCTGGTCTTGCAGGCGCTCGATATCGGCGGCGGCGAGGAGGAGGGTAGTCGCCAGGGAGAGCTTCGGGTTCTCGGCCTGGGCGACGCATTTATCGGCTTGGTTCATCTGGTCCATAGGTATCTCCGTAGGTTTAGCCGGGGATTTTCGCCCCCGGCCTGGTTCAGTTTATCAGGTGCAGTAGGCTTCTTTGAAGTCCACCGTTACGCGGTAGACCTCCATCACCGCGCCGGGAGCCCAGCGACGGCGAAGGGCTCGAACTTCTTCACGGTTCTTGCACTTCACGATCTGCGGCTTCCGCCGCCACTGCTTGATCCGCACGAAGTACCTCGGCGCTTCCTTGAGGATCGGTTCGGTCCGGTACGTTACTTTCTTGGCCATCTGGCCCTCCTTTTATTTCGGCCTGCCTCCGAGCGGCGTCGCGGGTCTTCTTGCAAAACTTGCAATAGGCCTGCACGCCCAGGGGCTTAGCCTTCTCTTTATGGAAGTCCGAGATCGGCTTCCAATCCTTACAGTCCGCGCACTGCTTGCGCGGTTCTTCCTTCGCGGTAGTCATAGTTCCCCCTTCTCTACCATCTCCTGCAGGGTGCAGTTCGCGACGGGGCGAAACCGCACTACGCAGAATTTTCGGTCCTTCCGGTCCACGCGCTTCTTTACCTCGGCATCCCAGAACCAGGAGTCGTCGACCTCCAGGAGCTCTGCGAGAACGTCGTGGAGCGCCTTTAGGCGGTTGGTCCCGTCCATGATCCTCGGGAGCCCCTCCTTCGTGAACAGGTCGAAGTAGGGGAAGAACGCGTAGGTTTCGATCCGGATATACTTCCCCGCGCGGATCCATTCCCGCAGGGTAGCCCGGCACTTATGCAGGGCGATATTGTTCTGAAGGTCCGCCGTCCAGGTCTTCTTAAGCTCCTTCTCGAAGCGTTCGAGTTCCGAGGTCGGGCAGATCTTCGCGAGCGAGAAGCCCGCCTTCTTCTCGCCCTGGTAGTTCTTGGCGTGACGTCCCTCGAACGAGCGCGCGCGATATTGCGCGTTACTCGATGGGGGCATCGGCAATCCTGTTAGAGTAAACTTACTATTTTCCACGAGTTATCCTCGGCGTAGATGGATTCGAGCGAAGGCGGATACACTCCCTACAGATCCTAGTACTCCCGCGCATATGGGTATTTTCCACGGTGTACTTATGGCCACGAGCGCAATGGTCTCTCCTGAGATCTTTGCGCCCGGTAAGGAGCCCCTTCGCCTGCGCGTCTTTGGTGTTCTCGGCGCGGGTCCCTAAATAAAGGTGCTCGGGATTTACGCAGAGCTTGTTGTCGCATTTGTGACAAACGCACGAGTTCTTCGGGCTTCCACGATAGAGCAGGTAGGCTAGCCGGTGAGCATATATCATGACCCGTCCGAGCTTTATCTTCCCGTAACCGCTGGTGGAAATGCATCCAGTCCATCGCCAGCATCCGCTATCCTCTATCGTAAAACGCCCGAAGAACACGCCGGTCATTTTGTGAGGCTCCGCAGCTGCTCGAGCGTGCCCGCGAAGTAGTCGCCGTCGAGGTTCTTGTTCCCCACGATCGCGCGCGCCGCCGGGTGCTCGTCCGTCCACTGCCAGATCCCGGTCTTCGACCAGGGGAGCGGCGTCTTCGGCCCGGTGATACGGTTCACCTTATGGCCGTTCGAGCCGTCCCGGTAGTACGCGGGGTTCCAGGGGAGGAAGCGGAAGAACCGCTCGGGGTTCTTGAACCCGCGGAAGAACGGGTAGGAGCAGTAGACGAAGGGCGTAACCTGCGTCGCGTCCTCGAGGCGCTCCAGGATCTCCAGGGCCTCGCTCGCTGCGGCTTCGTCCATCGTTTCGCTGCTCTCGTCGTACTTCGGGTTCTTCCGATCCCACTCGATATCGAGTGTCAGGGGGAGTTCGCCCTTCCGGACCCCGCCCGTGTACTTCAGGAAGTTCGCGGCCTCCGTCTTCGCGTCGAGCCCCCCGAACCGCATGAAGTGATAGGCCCCGAAAATAATACCGTTCTCGGTGGCGTTCTTGCGGTGCGTATCGAACATCGAGTCCTTCGTCCCGACGCCGTCGCTCGCCTTCGCGATGCAGAACTCGAACCCGGCCTTCAGGACCTCCTTCCAGTTAACCTTCGGCTGGTAAAAGGAGATATCGAGGCCCGCTACTGCCGGGATTATCGGCTTCAGCGGATCCTGGGCGGCGATGAACGGGGAGAGCAGGGGGTCCCCGCTCGTCCGCATCGGGCCGAAGTTCAGGGGTCCGGCCGGCGGGGGAGTGCCCGGCGCGGGTTTGGCAGGAGGGGTCACAGGCTTGTTTTTTCTCATTGACTATTTTCCTTTGTAAGGACCGGGGCGCGGAAGAGCCGGTTCGCGCGCCCAGGCGGGGAATACGTTTTAGGCTTGAACGGACTGCCCGGTTTCGGGCATCCGTTCCGCCTGATCTTTGATGAAGGACGTCTGCCTCTCGTTCTCTTCGAGCGGGCGCTCGTCGACCTTCTCCCATTCGCCGCCGGGCGACTGGTACCAGTACTCGGCGCAGTTCGCGTCGTGGTTAAGAACCAGCGTTACCTGCTCCGTCGACGTCGCGCTCTTCGCCTTCACTTCGGCCAGGAGCTTGTCCACCTGGTCCGCTTTGTTCTTCAGGGCGTTCTTGTACTCCGCCCGGCGCTGCTTCCATTCCTTCTCCGCCGCCTCGAACTCCGCCTGCAGGTCGGTCTTCTCCTTCGAGATCGCCGCCGCCTGGTCCGCTCGCTGCGCGCACTGCTGCGGGGTCAGCCTGATCTGGATTTCCTTCGGGACCTTCCGCCCCTCCGGTGCCTTCACTTCCTTCTTCGGCGCTTTCGCCATCTTCTCTCTCTCCTTGTTGTGCTACCCCTTGCAGGTCTTCGACCAGCATACGGATCGCGGTTGTCGGTTTATCGAACTGGGCCCAGTACTCTTCCTTCTGCGCGACGGCGAGGAACATCTCCATCCGCCGCCACATCTCGAGGAACCCTTCGCCTTCGGTCCTCCCGAGAACTCTCTTCAGCCCCTTCGCGAGGCGGCGGGGCTCGAGGTCGTCGCCGTGGACGGTCGAGAGGAACTGGACGGTCTTCTCGATAACGAGGCGGCGAGCGGCGTGGCCTCCCTCCTGGGCGATCTTATAGGCCCAGAAGACGTTGATCCCGGCGGCGAGCGCGAGTTCGCGGTCCGTCGGGGTAGCGTCGGGCTTCTGCGTTACGAACTTCTGCTGCTCCCGGTTCAGGAAGAGCACCTTATCCGCGACGGCCTTCGACTCCGCGAACGCGCGCGGCCAGAGTGACTTCGGTACGTGCGTCATAGGATCCCCGCGAGGTACTCGATGAAGGTGCCGAGTCCGTAGCCCCCGAAGACGGCGAGGATCGCCCCGCTCGTCTTCGTTGCCGTCGGGTTCGGGGTCTTCCCGAGGAAGGCTCCGGCGACGAAGATCACCGCCATCCCGATAACTGTTGTAAATACCAGATCTTTCATATGTCGTTCTCCTTATCGTTTTTTAAAGTCCACTTTCCAAAGGCCTCGACGAAGTACCAGCCGAGCTCCTGTAGGAGAGCAGCGGCCTTCCGGTACTTCTCGCAGAACCGCTTCCAGCCGAGGCGATGCTGCTCCTCGTGATGCGGGCGGCACATCGGGACCATGCTCCACCAGGTATCGAGGCCCCGCGCTCCGAACGTCGCGATATGGCACGGATCCGTCTCGGGGTTTCCGCAGAGGAAGCAGGGCATCCGTTTAACGGCGCGGCGAAGGGCCTCATTGTGCTCGAACCTCCGCACCGGTAGCGCCTCCCTCGTCGTTCATCTGGTCGGCGAGGCTCTTCCGGGGCTCGGTAGGCATATCGGGAGCCTGCTCGAAGTCGTACTCGGCGATGCCGGCCGCGTTGATCACGTCGCCGTAAAGGTCCTTGCAGTGCTCCGCGCGGGCCTTCCGCTTGTACATGATCCGCTTATAGCCCTTCCAGACGGCGTCGAGGCCCTTGTTCGCGGTCGCTTCGTCGATCTTCGAGAACCAGCTCTGCTTCTCCTCGCCCGTATCGGTTCGCGTGGACTCGCAGACCGCCGCGAAGATCTCGGCGTCGAGGTTCTTATTCTTAACGCAGATCTCTTTATAGTCCTTGTCGATATAGAACTCGCGCCACTTGCTCATTTTCCCGGAGGCGCGAACGACCGCGAGCGGGCCTTCGCCCCAGAGGGAGAGGCGACCGTTCACTTCGCAGACGTGCTGGATCCCGGTCATCACGTCGAGGCCGAGCGCCCGGAGGAACTGCGAGATCGCGTAGGCCTGCTCGGGGCTCCTTACCCAGTTCGGGAAGGCCTTCCCCCGGAAGAGGACGCCGACGACGCGGAAGGCCCCGTCGAGGTCGGTAGGGAGCGCGACCCCGCGCTCGTCCAGGGCGACCTTCGCCTTCGGAGCGGCGGGCTCTTCCTTCTTCGGCGGAGGGGGAGGCGGCGGGGCTTCCGGTTTTTCCGCCTCGTTTGAGGCCTGCTGCGTCGGAGTCTCCTCGCCCTTCGGGGGGAGAACTTCGGGCTCTACGCAGCGAACGCCGGCCTGGGGCGGCGGCTCGTGCATAACGGGCGGGGCGTCCTGGGCCATCGCCTCGGCGAAGGTTGTCGGTAGTGGTTCGCGGACCGGGTTCTTCTTTGCCATCTTATCCTCCTACGGAAATTGCATCTACGAAACGCTGGTCGTTCTGGACCATCCAGACCTCGGGCTTTATCTCGCGGGCCTTATTGCTGTGCGCGCGCCAGACCTCGAAGTTCTTCATCTGCGGGTCGCGCTCGAGGCACTCGAGGATCCGGTCGAGGCCGTCGTTCCAGAGGACGTCGCCCATCTTCTCGTAGTCCGACTCCATCGTAAGGACCGCGATCCGGTGCGGGTACTTGATCTCGACCGCGATCCAGAAGCAGTTCCCCGACTGCCGCTGCCCCGTGATCAGCCCCTCGACGAAGTTGTAAAAGGCGAGCTGCATAAACCACCGTTGCCGGAACTGCTCGCGGTTGAAGTCGTCGATGTTCCTCACGAACTTGAGGTCCCCGATCCAGCCGCTCTTCGTCCGGATATCGGGCCGGGAGTGGAGGATCATCCCCGTTCGCGGGCAGCGGGCGTAGCCGTAGAGCTCCGTCGCGCTCTCGCGGATGAGCTGCCCGGCCCGGCGGTGCGAGAGGATCCGGTCGACGATCCGCTGGTACCGGAGGTCTTCCGTGTGGTTCATGATCACCGCGCCGGGGTTCTCCCGCTCGATGCGGAGGAGCCAGGCCTTCGCCTCCGGGCTCCGGAAGTCCTGGAAGCGGTGGACGCAGCGCACCTTCCGCCACTCCTCGGGCTCGAGCGTCGCCATGTGGAGCCGACGCCCCTCGAGCTGGGCCGGGGTCGTCTCCGGGAAGATCCCTTCGCCGTAGGCGGCGAAGAAGAGTTCGAGGCCGGAGAGCGCGAGGTCGATCTTCGCGTTCGAGATATAGGCCCGCCGGTCGAGCTTGTGGGGCTCGCGGAAGTACCCGGTTACGAGTTCGATTGCCTTCGCTACGTCAGCCACTTGCATATCCGATCTCCAGGAACCCGCGCTCCTGGGCCTGCGTTACGAGCTCGAGGCTCTCCCTGTAAGTCGCCAGCTCCTGCTTCAGGATCGGCGAAACCGTCTCGGCGATAAAATTCTGGGCCGCTACCCAGGTCGCCTTCTTCGAGTCCTCGGCCTCGGCGAGCTCCCCGTAGGTCTTCCAGAGCTGGCGGTAGAGCCCGAGAACCTTCTCGCTCGCGTGGATCTTCGACTGGAGGCGCTCGCGCTCGTGCGCGCAGACGGCCATAAATTCCCGGCTCATCTTACGGAGTGCTCCTCGTAAAATTCGCTGATGGGGTTCAGCGTGTAGATAATCCGCGAGCCGGTCGCGCGCCCGTTATAGCGGGACTTCCCGATCCGCAGTTCGCGGCAGAGGGAGTGATCCTTCATGAAGACCTCCTCCTTCTCGCCGAGGGGATTGAAGAGCCAGATATTATGGGCCTCCTGCACCGACGAGCTGGAGCCCTTGATCATCGCGACGTTCTCGACGCGCTCCATCCCGTCCTTGTTCGGGTGCATAACCATGATCCCGTGAATCGGAAGGTGCTTGAAGAAGACCACCATCTCGTGGAGCGCCTTGTCGCTCTTCGCCATCGCGTTCCGCTCGTCGGAGAAGTCCTGCATGAACTGCCAGTTATCGCAGAGCGCGATCTTCGTCCCGCGGGTCAGGTGCGCGTGGAGGATATCGGTCAGCATATCCAGGTGCGAGAGCCGGGACTCGGCGTTCGAGAAGACGTGCCCCCGGTTCGCGAAGTACGAATTTTTATACTTGAGCTTCACCTGCTCCCAGTCCTGGCGGGTCATCGAGTTCCGGCTCTTCTCGGAAACGATTGAGACGAGCATATCCAGGAAGTCCTCCTTCCCGTTCTCGACCGGGGCCGCGAAGATCGGCAGCGAGATCGAGTGGAAGCCGTGCCAGAGGTTCGCGAGGAAGGTCGTCTTCCCCTTCCCGGACGGCCCGCAGAGAACCGTAAAACCGCTCTCGCGGATCCCGTGGCAGGCGGCGGAGAGATGCTTATGGCTCGGGATCATGTGCCCTGGCCGCTGGCTCGAGGCGCGCTGGAAGGCGCTCTCGAACGCGTCCGGGAGGTCCGAGTAGGCGAGGTCCATCTCGTCCGGGAGCGGCGTGTTCACGATCTCGAGGACGACTTTCTTCAGCTCCTTCCGGGAGGCGAGCTGCTGCGGCGTTACCCTGGGCGTCATTGCTGGGGCTCCTTCTGCGCGGCCTGCTGCCGGGCCCAGTAGCTTAGGGTGGAGGGGGAGCTACCAGGCCCGGCTCGGCGGTTATCGTACTGACCTTCCAAAATCTTCGCGATCGTATCGGGGCGAACGAACCAGTCGAAGTTCGCCTTCCAGGGGCGTCCGCCATCCTTCGGCGTGACCTTCCCGAGGCAGAAGTCCGACTCGCTTACGCGCTTTATCGCGTCGATCCAGAACTGCTCCGAGGGGTGCTCCTTCATCCGCGCGACGGCAGCTCGGCGCCTAGTTCCGTTCGCGAGGATCACCGCGCCGAGATCCGGATGCCGCTTCTCGTTCCAGAGCTGGGCGAGACGCGGTAGCTCTGTTGCCTTCGGCTTCGTCACCACCGTTTCGTGATCTGGATCGTACGTTCTCTCTTGCGCAGCGTTGGGAGTTACTGGCTCGAGAAGGGGGAGGGTCGGTTCCGAGTCGGCAGACGAGGTATTAGGTAGTGTCTTGTCTTGTAGTGTAATGTGCAGACCGTCTCCCGATCGCGTCCCGACCGGGTCCGTTCGCACAACGGTAAGTAGCTTAAGGTCTTCAAGAATTTTAACAGCGGCCTCGAACTCGGAGGCCGAAAGGCAGGTGAAGCCGGTCATGTGCTGCGGAACGATCTCAACGAGCCCTTCCGAACGGATCGCCTGCGAGACGATGTAGCAAAAGGCCTGGTTAACGTGCGGAGTCCATCGGCCCATGAATCGCGGTTCGCCGTAAAAGTCGGCCTCGAAGGCGAACCAGGAGGGACGCTTTAGGTCGGTCCTGACGAGCTGCTTCCAGTTATGAACCTTGATCTGCAAGACGGTCCGGCTCCTACGTTGATCTTCCCCCCAAGCCCTTTCGGGCCTGGGGGGTGCCGGAACACTCCGCGCGGCTGAATGCCGCAAGAAGACTTTACTAAATTGGTTTCCCCTTAAGTATTCCGGCGTTTAAAAGCGTGCGGCAAAAAACCCGGAAAGGAAAGACGCCCCTTGAAACATTTTCTTACACGTATCGCAACGCGGGCCGTCTTATGTTGATAACTTCGCCTTCTTCCCGGAGAACTTCTCCCAGCGGTCCACGATCGCGTCGCAGTAGCCGGGGACGAGCTCCATCATGAAACAACGCTTGTTTAGCTTCTCCGCCGCGATCATCGTCGTACCGGTCCCTCCGAAGGGGTCGAATACGGTTTCGCATCCGTCGACGAGCGATATAGCCTTCTCGACGAGCGCGACGGGAAATGCGGCCTTGTGATTCTCGTTCGACGCAGAATTGTTTGATATCTCCCAGAAGTTTGTCTCTTCGCCGCCGACGTGAATGTGTTTTGGTCCTCCTTCCGCACGGAAGACGAAGATCGGTTCCCATCTCCGGGTCAGGCCGTATGGGACCGGCATCGAGGATGATTTCTTCCACGCGATCGTATCGTGTAGTTTTGGAAGGAAAGGGATTATCTGGGTGATGAAATCGCTTCTGGAGTTCGCGTTATAGCTGACGTTCCAAAATACGAATTTTGATGTTCGCTCTAAGGCCATCCCGAGAATGTCTTGCGCAAATTTTACATACTCTTCTGATGGAAGATCGTCGGTGAACGAGTCATAAAGCCGCCTGACTTCTCTAGTTCCGTCTTTTCGATTCATGATCATCGACTGATTGCCAGCGTTGTAGGGCGGGCTCGTAAAAGTGATATCCGCCAGCTCCGAACCGAGGAGCGTTTGGATAGCGGCGGCGTCGAGAGAACTTCCGCACATCAGCCGGTGCCGGCCGAGCTCGTAGATCTGGCCGGGCTGCGATCGAGCCTGCTTCGGTGCCGGAGCCTCGTCGTCCTCGCCTTCGCCGCGGATATAGCCCGAAACCTTCACGAGCCTCTGGAAGTTCACCGTCGGCAGGACGAAGCGGTTCAGGAGGCCGTCGCCCTGGAGCCCGGTCTTCACCGCGAACGCCATGAGCTTCTTCGGATGGAAGACGCCGAACTGCGAGGTCCCCGCCAGGACCATGCGCCGGGCGTGCTCGAGCGAGTCGGCCTCGACCTCGAGGCAGGGAATGATCGGGATCTCGAACCCTTCCTCCCGCATCCGCGCGAGAGCCGTCTTCCTCTGGTGCCCGTCGAGGATCCAGGCGCGCTGGTCCGCGTCGAAGAACACGTGCGGGCTGAAGTTGAAACCGTCGGCCAGGATCCCCGCTTTCAGCTTCTGGTAGTTCTCCTCGGGAAGATCTTTTATGTCCTCCTGGAACTCGTTCAGATCTTCGAGGCGGAGGTTAACTACTCCCTTGATATTTACTCGGATTGTTTCGACGGGCTGCATGGGGTTCCTTTCGCATAGTGGTAGGTCAGGGACGCGAGCCAGCCGCCGATGAGGCCGAAGGCCGGTACGTGGAAGACGAAGTTCCCGCAGGCGGCTACGCAGAGCGAGAACGCGAACGCGCCGTAGTGGGGCGGGAGCTTCCGGGCGTTCTGGAATAGGAAGGCGAGGCCCAGGACGACGATCGCCAGGCCGATAAAGCCCTGCTCGGGGAGGACCTGCAGGAAGTCGTTATGCGCCTGGTACCAGCGATCGGAGCCGGTCCCATCGATCCCGAGCGTCGGAAGCTCGCCCGACCAGGATCCTGGACCATGCCCTACGAGCGGGCTTTTAAGCCACTGCTCGATAACGTAAGGCCAGACGACCTCGCGCCCGGAGAAGCCGAAGAACTCGAGCCCAGGAGCCAGGAGCTTCGCCAGGCCTAGGCCCAGGACGCCCGCGAGAGCGAAGCAACCTCCTACGACCGGCTCCCTCCGAACGACGACGTAGAGAACGCCGGCGGCCAGCTGGAGCCACGCCATCGTCGAATGGCAGGCGTAGACCCCCGCGACGCAGACGAGGAAGCCAGCCAGGTTCGCGCGGTAACGGATGCTCTGCGCGAAGAAGTAGACCGCCCCGAGCGCGACGAAGTTCCCGAGCAGCGTGAAGTGCCCGATGGTCCCGATCGCCTCGTTCGCGAACCGCCCGTGAAACTGGAAGAACGGGTCGAGCCCGAACCGCTGGCAGATCCCGTAGACGGCCTGGGCGACGGCCAGGTAGGCGATCGTCCGGATAACCTTATGGGGCTCGAAGAAGCAGCGGATCGCGTCGCCTACGACGGCGCAGCAGAGGATCAGGACGACGTCGAACATCCCGTAGCTCTGCCAGTTCCCGAAGACCCAGAGGACGAAGCTCCAGGTCCAGAAGAGAGCCCACCAGGGATTGCAGCGCGCGAGAGCCCAGCCGACGAGCGGGGCGGCGGCGAGCATGAGATAGCGCGCCTGCCCGTTTCGGAACGGGTCCTCCTTCGCCGGATCGGTCATCGTGAGGAAGTCGTAGCCGCAGAGAGAGAGGATCCCGAGGAACCCCAAGTAGATCGCGACGCCCTTAAATAATGCCTTCTCGAACTTCGTCAATTTTCCCCCAGTACGTCTTTACTGAGGGCGTCGTCTGCGAGAGCTTCACGGCGAACGCTATCTCCCGGCCCCGCTTCAGGCGCTTGAACTGCGCCGCGGTGAGGACGAGCTTCAGCTTCCCGCGAAGGGTAGTATCGACCCCGTCGTCGAGGACGGTATGCGCGGCGTTCGCGGCGATGATCACGCCGCCGTCTTCCGCCACGATCGAGGTTTCCCACGTGGGTCCCGCGAGAGCGTTGATCGCCTCGGCGGTTTCGCCGTTGTAGAGGAACAGGAAGAGGTCCTTTTGCTCATTAGCGGTCAGGTATCCGCTTTGATCAACGGGCGCAATCTTTGCCTTCAGTGTATCCATGTTCCCTCAAGAATAGACGCGGGTTGGCTTTCCAATCAAATGGTATCTGAACGTGGACGTGGGGCCGGTCCGCGCGCCGGCCGCTCGGGAAGTTCGCGAGGTTCTCCTTTATCGTGCAGACCTGAACCCCTGGGCCGCGCGGGAAGAACCGCTTATTGACCTCCAGGCAGGCCCGCTCGATGGCCTGGGCGTCCCCCCGGAGCTCCAGGTCCATAGCCAGTCCCGCCGCGTGAACGCCCTTCTCGAACTTCGTAGGGGCGTCGATACGGAAGACGAGTAGGCCCCCGCCGAACTTCTCGTCGAGGTATTCCACCACGAGCCGAAGCGCGACCGGGGCCTTCTGCCATTGCTTCAGAACCTTCTCCGAAGCGTGGCCGATCATTTTTTCCACTTCTCGCAGGAGTAGACGAGGTCCTCCATGTGCTTGAGCATCATCCCGAGGTCGTCGACCGGGATGCCTACGAGGGTCGCGAACCGGGGATCGCGGGCGTTGATGCACGAGCTCGCGCTCGCCATCAGGTTTAGGTTCGCGCGGAGGATCCGTTCGGCGTACTTCCGGGTCTGCTTGTACTTCGCCGTCTTCTTCACCCAGGCAACGACGCGCTGGACCTCGGCCTGGCACATTTCCCCGCGCGAAGGCTCCCCGTAGTAGAACGTCGCGGGGCGCTCCATCTGCGGTGGCTTACCGGCGCAGCTACTGGCGAGCGCGGCGATTAGCAATATCCTGAAGTTTTTTAACAGCTTCACGGCGGGCCTCCTCGGTAGAGTTCGGGTCGTTCACGATCTTCGTAGCCTCGTCGATCTCCTCCTGGCGGTGCTCGTGCTGCGCCCGCTCGATGAGTCCGATCGCTATTTTGATCTGCTGCCACCACTCCTCGAGCATCGTGAGGATAGCGACAATCTTCGATCCTTTGGCCATAGGTACCTCCTAAAAACGTCCGGCCTCGCCTCCCTTCCGGTAAGACGAGGCCGGGGCTCTTCACGGGTGACTGGTTACTTCGCGAAGGCCTCGTAAAGCTCGTAGCCGGCGGCGGCGAACTTCAGGGCGGCCTTCACGCGGAGGACCGTCTTCGCGCCGGACTCGCCCAGGATCTTCCCGGCTTCCGCCATGAGGAGATCGAGCTCGGCCTGGTCGAGGTCGGAGAACTCCTTCGGAACCTGGTCGATGCCGTTGATCATCGGCACCACGAGCGGGGCGACCGGGAAGAGCTTCCCGATATCCTTGAGGTCGATCTTCCCGTCGTCCTTCTTCGCCTCGTCGATCGCCTTCGCGAGGGCGACGCCGAACGCCACGATCTCGAGGGTGTTCGAGATACCGACGTTGCCGGCCGCTGCGGAAGCGCGGGCCTCGGCTACGGCGAGGGCGGCGGCCTTCTGGTCGCCGAGCTCGTTCGGTACTTCCTTCTCGGGCTTGCCTTCTTTGGCGGCGTCGATCTTATCCTGAGTCTCTTGCATGGGAACTTCCTTTCGATAGAGGTTGTAGGCCTACAGAGCCCTATTCTGGTGGATTGCGTGGCGGCTTGTCAACGGGAGAGGCGGAGGAGGATACGCTCTTGGAGCTCGCGCTGCTTCCCGAGCTCCGTCTTAATGTCGTCGAGATCGCCCTTTACCTCCCCGTGGCGGACGTCGACGTACTTCGTCACGTCGGCCTTCGCCTCGTTAAGCGCCTGGGCCGTCGCGAAGTTCGCGTAGGCCCAGACGAGAAGAGCTGCCGGGATCCCCACGAAGAGGACGACCGGCTCGATCTTTGCCCAGAGCTTCCCTGCTTTGGTTAAGAGGTTCTTCACTACTTCCCTTTCAGCAGGCACTTAACGGCCCGCGCTACGTCGGCCTCGGAGTCCTTCCCTTGCTTAAACCGTTTCCGGACGTCCTCGCACTGGGAGCGATCCTCGGCGTCCCTCCGCTCCTTCTCCGCCTTCTCGGCGTCGCGAACCGCCTTCGCCGCCTTCATCTCGGCGTTCTCGCGAAGGAAGGCCTTCCGGACCATAACCTTCTCCTCGATCTCCTCGCATGGTTCGCGGAGCGCGCGGCGGATCTCGGCGTTCAGCTTCTCCTCCTCGGTAACGACCGGCTTACACCGCTTCCGCGTCTCCTCGACGTCCTGCTCGAACCGCTCGGCGTAACCGATCGGGGCGTCGGCCGGTAGCGGGCCGTGGTCTCGCTCGCGCCAAACGATCGCGGCATCATCGGTTATACCTCCGCCATCGCCGACCTCTACGAGCTGCTGCTCGCCCTTCAGATTAAAGAGGATCTTCTCGGCATGGGCCGGAAGTGAAAAGAGAAGCAGGCAAATGATCGCGCGCATCAGTGGCTCACTTTCGTTATTGAAAAGATCGTCGACGCTGGGTCGACTGTATCTACAGTCCCATGAGTATGTGGGCGTATTACGTCCCCTACCGCGAGGTACCCAGTCCAGCTACCGGTCTGAACGTAGGCCGTGCCGACAGCCCAATAGTTCAGCAGGTTTGCCAAGTTTACCGACCCCGCGTTTGTGGTCAGTTGGGTCGAGTTCTTACTGATGCCGATACCGGCGGCGGAGGCGGAATAGTTATCGGAGTAGGAGATCGCGTAGATTCCAGCCTCGTTGATGGTGAAGCTCGCCCCGTTTGCGGCGCTGTCCGCGTAGGTAATTGCCGATCCGACGCTTTCATGGGTCGTCGTGAACCTGCGGATCTTTGTATTCGTAGATCCGTGGCCGTTGCCGGTGCCCACACGGACGTAGCTCCTCGGAGCCGTGAGCGTGCCCGAGCTGGTCGAGGTCCATCCCGAGACGGGGAAGGAGAAGTAGCAGCTCATCCCCCCGCCGTTGCCCTGCATCGACGTACCGACGGTCTTCTCGAACGTCGTGCTCGAACCGGAAGCTACCGCCAGGAAGACGGTATCGGTATCGGAGCCGTCGAAGAAGGGGTAGGCCAGTACGTTCGACTCGCCGTTCCGGAAGGCCCCGGTTCCGATAAGCTCGAAGCAGGCCCCGTTGAGAGGCATATTTATCGTCGTCCCGAGCTTCGAGGAGTCGATCTTATAACCTCCCCCGATATCGAGCGAGGCCGTGGTCCCCGCCACGGTGCCGGCCGTGAAGTAGCCGTAGACGTGCATCTGCTCGCCTACGCGCCGGAACTTCCAGCGGTTGTTAGATACGGTACCGAACGCGTTCGGCGTTACCGTGAGGTCCGCCGAGTCGGAGAGCGCGAGGAGCGGCGAACTTCCGCCGCCCGAGCTCCAGCCGGAGATCGGGACGGAGAACCAGAAGGTGATAACCTGGCTATTCGAGAACGAGGCACTACCGTTCTGCGGCGCGCTACTCGATCCGCCGCCGAAGTAAAGGAGGGTCGACGAGGTTCCGGTCGAGGAAACGATCGGGACGTGCCCGCCGGAGCTCGTCGCGTAGCCCATAATCGGGCCGGGGTTCGCGCTCGTGTTCGCCAGGCCGATCTTCGTCGTATCAAGCAGGAGGCCGTAGGGAAGCGTTATCGTTGCGAGAGAGGCGGCGACGGTTCCGGTGGTGAAGCTACCGCGAACGAAGAGGCGGTCTCCCATCCTTTGCGAGAAGGCCTCGACGTTCGTCGGGGTTCCGAATCCCGCGCTTAGCGTAGGGGTGAAGGCAACGAGGTCGCTTAACGGCTCGTTCGCCTGGGCCGGATCTGGCTCGATACGCAGATCGTCGAGCGTGATGGTCGCCGCGCCGGTCGAGGTTCGCGCGATGTAGAGGCCGATCCGGAGCTGCGCCGTCGAGGTCTGGGAGACGAACTGCCAGTGGCCGATACCGCTCGAGCCGGTAAGGGCCGTTATCGTGGCCGACGGGGCGAGGAGGCTCGTATTCGTCACGTCGTAGGCGTAGGCGATGAAGTCGCCAGCGGCGATCGTTCCGGTCGTCGTATACGGGAAGCTCACGCGGATAGGTTTCCCGCGGTAGGCGGTCGGAATGTTGATTACTACCGAGCAGCCTTCGCCCTGGCGTGACGCGCCGGAGCTTACCGTAACGAGGAGGGAGGCCGTCCCGTTGATCTCCCCGGAGGTATCGCGCGCGCAGGTGGTGTTCGGAGAACCGCCCGTGAGGTCGCCGCTGGGAGTCGCAGTTGCGGCGTCCGCGAACGCTACCCAGTCGCCGACGGAGGCCTCGAAGTCCGAGTTCGCCTGCTTCGTCGCGGCCCAGTTGTTCGCGGCGGTATCGAGGATCGCCATGTTAAAGCCACCGCCGCCGCCTCCGCCGAGCTCCGACTCCGCGCCTCCGCTCGTGAGCTTGTAGCACTTGTCGTCGCTCTTACAGTAAACCTTCATGTACCCGGCGGACGGGTTCGAGGGCGTCGAAACGTGCTTGAGTCCTACCGCGTCGAGGAACCGCTTCTCGCCGCCGATATCCTGGGCCGCGGTGGTAAGTACCCCGCCGTTCGAGGCTCCGTTCGCCTCTTGGATCTTCGAGGCGGAGATATCCGTCGCCGAGTCGATATCGGCGTTCAGAATCTGGCGGAAGCTCGGGTTCGCGCCGGTATTGCCCACCAGGACCGTGTTATCCGAGGCCGGGGTAAGGACCCCCGGCGCGCGCGTGCCGGCCCCTACGAGAACGCCGTACTGCGTGAGCGCGCTCGAACTGTAGAGGTAGCCGAAGACGGAACCGCCGGAGTTCTTCCAGTAAGGGAAGCCGTCGCTCGTAAGGAAGTACTGGTAGACGCTCCCCGCCAGCGGCGAGCCTGGGGCCGATCCCTGCGTATACATCTGCACCGTGTCGGTCGGCGTATTCCGCGCCTGGGCGAGGTCGACGAAGGCCAGAAGCGAGAGAGAGAGGAGGAGGAAGTTCTTCATAGCAGGTCTCCGATACCGTTCCAGTAGCTCTGCCGCCAAAGGCTCGAGCCGTTATCCCAGTGAAAAGTAATATGCGTCCCCGCCTTCGAGCGGATCGGGCCCTGCGGCATATGAAGCCCGTTCCCGTTCTCAAGGAGAACCGTATCCGTATTGCTCGTAAAGACGAGGTGCAGGAATTGCCCGTCGCGGGTGCCGGCCGCGATCTGCGGGTTCGCGCTCATGTCGACCGCGCCGGAGTTTCCCTTGATGTACATCAGGCAGTCCTGCTCGTCGGAGCCCATGCCGTGCGCGATCGAGGTCCCGGCAACCGCCGAGTAGGGCGAGGCGTGGGTGTTCGTTATCTTCCGATCCTTCGAGTAGTTCGCAGTAAGCCAGGAGAAGGGAACGACGTCGGCGGCGGCGGAAGGGGTCCCCGGGTCGGGCTGCGCCGACTGCTCTACTCCTACGATGAAGGTATAAAGCCTGCTTTGCATTACCAGTCCCCCGCGTTGTCCTGGATACCCTTCTGGTCCTCCAAGGTCAGATTAACAGCTTGCGCCGACTTGGTCACTTCAATCAACATCGCCTGCCGCTCGCGCTCGGTTCCGTCGACGTACTCGAACCCGGGGAGCTGCTCGCGCTTAACCTGGAAGGAGGCCCCGAGGTTCGCTCCCTCGAGGAACTCGGTGCCCAGCGCGTATTGGTAAAAGGCTCGGCGGTCGCCGAGCGCGAACGCGTAGCGGTCGGCGATCGCCTGGGCCTCGGCCTCGATAAACTGCAGGATCTCTTCCTCGAACGTCTCCTCGACGCCGTGGAGATCCCGCGCGAGGTGGTTCTCCGCGACGACGACCTGGTTCGCGTCGTTCGTGAGAACATTGAAGATATCCGGGTCCCCGTCTCGGGTCGTCTCTTTGGTCCCGTAGCCGAGCTCGAACCGGTGGAATATCGCCGAGTAATCGTGCTCGAAGGAGAAGTCCCGGAAGTCCTTCGCGTCGGTCTGGTAATCGGCGGAAGCGGCGAACGGGCCCGTCTCGATGAGGCCGATAAGCAGCTCGTTCGAGACCTCCGTGTAAACGAGCTTCCATATCTGCGAGACGAGGACCAGGCGGATAAGTTCGCGGTAGGTAGGCGCGACATGGTCCTCGCGCGCGCGCGGTATCGCTACCCCGAGAGAGTCCGCGTTAACCGCTGCCGAGAACGAGGCCTGATCTATCATCGCGTTCGGGATACCGGCCTGGCGGAGGAGCCAGTGAAGGAGCGAGATCGACTGCGACGCGACGCCTCCGTTATTCGTAACGGCCCCGACCGGCGTCGAGCCGTCCGCGTAATCGTCGATGGTGGTCGTCCCGTAGACGCGGCACAGGACCTCGTGCTTCGCGGGGTCGAACGTCTCGGGGAACCCGACGTCGGCCTCCCAGTTGTCGATGAGGCGGAAGCCGAGCCAGTCCGGGTTATTCCCGAGCGTCCCCTTATTGATCCTCGAGAAGCTCCGGCCGGCGAAGAGGTTCCACCAGTTCCCGTCGGAGTCCTGGATCTTCACCCAGCCGATAAAGTAGCGAATAATCGAGTCGCCGGAGCCGAACGTACCCGCGATCGCGCCGTGGTCGAAGTACATCCCGGCCCGGTTTACGGCCGTGACGAACGTATAGCGTTCCGTTCCGCCTTTTACGATTACCACGGCGTCGCCGACGTTAACCTTCGGGGTCGTCGTAAGGTAGGTCCGCGTCGCAGAGTTCCCGGCGTTCGCGTGGTCTACCGTGGCCCCGTAGGTTCCATCCGTGCCGGTCCCCTCGTGCGTAAGGAAGTCCCGGTTAACCGTCGTCGAGGGGTTCGCGTTATAGTCAATATTGATTGGCTTAAAATTGTCGACCATCCCGCGAACCCTGCGGATAAACCACTCCCGCCCAGGACGAACCGCTTCAGGGTCTACGGCCGGGAACTCCGCCGTGCTTACCCGCTGCGGAGGCGTGGCGGGCTTCTCGAGCAGCGAGAGGAAGTCGAACGAGGGGACCGATACGATGCCGTCCTGGTTAAGCGGCGCGCCTCCGTAGCCCCGGAAGACCTCGCGAACGTAGGAGAGCTCCGCCGCGCGCTCGAGGTCGGCCCCGGCCATAACGTAGGAGCGGATCTCGCAGTTCGCGTAGGACTGGTCGTAAAGGTGCTCCATCATCCAACCGTCCTGGTTGTTGATACGGAGCGCCGTCTCCTCGATCGGGTTAAAGCCGAAGAGCTGCTGCCGCGAACCATACGAGGCCTTCGGGCTCTCGATAAGCTTCGCGAGCCACTCTACGGGGGTCGAGCTCGCATCGAGCGGGTCGCGCGGGCCGTAGAGGGGAGCCGTCGAGAGGTAGATATCGTACTCGACCGTAATGCCCGGAACGCTCGGGCCGTAGACCCCGTCGTAAACGAGGCCCGGATCGTCCGGGCCGTCGGCCCCGCCGGAGGTAAGGTAAACGTATACGAAGCCGTTCGCCTCGTCGTGCCACCAGTTCTTATCGGAGGCCGGGGTCGTCGAGACCTTCGTCCAGTTATCGGCGTCCGAGGCCTTCACGTAGAGCTTATTTATCGGGCCGAGGTCGAACGACGCCTTCCAGACGCTGCCGGAGTGGAGGGTCCAGCCGGTAAGGCGTTTACGCGGGCGGAGGATCACCAGGGGGTGCTTCTCGGTTCCGGGTTTTGCAAGCTCTTCGGCCCAGGTCATTTAGAACTCCGCGGCGAAGACCGCCGCCGAAAGGGGAACGACGGCCGCCTTAATCGCCTCGATGCTGAACCCGAGGGCGTCGTCGTAGATTACATCCGGGTAGGCGTGGAGCCAGGCGATGTGGTTCGTATCGTCGCCCGTATAGGTGCCGGCGCGCAAGGCCAGGTGATACCAAGTCTCCTTCCGGAGCGGGAACGGGGTGAACTGGAACCCCATCCAAACGAGCTTGTAATTGAGCGGGTAGGCCGCGTCGACCTGGGCCTTCGTCCAGACGGTTTGACTCGTCGCGAGGAGAAGAGAGGGCGAACCAGCGCGGTCGGCCCAGAGTTCGACGCTAAGGTTCGCGTAGATCGAATCGTGGAAAACAAGCCCAAGTCCGACCCCCTGGAGTAGGGAGTTCGGCTTCGTCGCCGGAAGCCGGAACCGTTGTGAGACCCCAGGTATCGTCGCCGAGTTCTCCGCCGTCGAGATCGGCTTCCCTACTACGTTCAGGTTCACCGGCATAGGGCCCCGCGCAGGTGGATAGGCAGGAGAACTCCCCGTCCTCTCTCGTTCGGCAGACTTCGGCGCAGGCCGGAGAGGCGCGCGAGGAACCACCAGCAGGCGAGACCGGCGCGGACGGGCCCCGGCCGCAGGAGGTCAGAAGGAATAGGGCGCAGGTTATGGAAGCCCATCTTAGAGGTCCTCCCGCAATCGCCATTGGATCCCCCAGTTATTCGGGCTTACGAGCGCGTCGCTCGGCTCCTCCGCGAACCGGACGAGCATCGCCCAGCGCATAAGGTCGGTCGAGAAGGCTCCGGACTCGTCGAGCACGATCGCGAACGCGGAGTGAAGGCCGACCGTTTCCCAGAGGGCGACGAGCTCGTTCTGCTCGCTCTTCGTAACGCCTTCCCAAGTGAGCCGGATATTCCGGGTCTGCGGCCGCTTCCCGGCCGAGATCTGCCCGGCTTCGGCGTAGGACCTCTGCGTAAGGTCAGTCCGGTCGACGCCGAGCGGGAAGACCGCGTTCCCGCGCGTAAGCGAGATATGGGTCCCGAGAACGAGGGCCCCGAGCTCGATATGCCCGTAGGCGTTCGAGGCGTCGACGATCTTAAGCTTCCACCAGCGGCAGGCAATCCCGCCGATGCCGTCCCGGTCGACCAGGCCGATCCCGTAATCGGCTACCGTTACCGTCTCGTCGACCTGGGGGGAGGACCAGGCGTTCGTCGCGTTCCCCTGGATTTTTACCGTCGCGGTAGAGGAGATCCGAAGCGGCCGGCTCTTATCCCCGAACCCGAGGAGCGCGGTCGGCGAGACCGCGAACCCGAAGTCGATGATAAGGAACTCCTCGGTGTGGAGCTTAATCGTATCCGCGTCGTAAAAGAGCGCGCCGGAGAGGTTCGTCAGGGCGAAGCCGATAAGGGGGGCGAAGTTCGCGCTCCCAGCCGCAGCTCCGCGGATCTCGAACGCGGTAGCCGCCCCGCCCAGGGCCGCCGTAATCCGGATCTTCTTCGTTGTGGCGTTCCGCGTAATCGTAAAGGTCGAGTCGGAGACGGCCTCGAGCGCGGTCTTAAGGGCCGCGAAGAAGAGGGTGTCCGAGGCGTACTCGCCGGCCGCGATCGTCGCGGTAAGGTCCGAGCCACCGGACGCGTCGCGTATAACGAGCGTGTTCGACCCGCTCTCAATCTTCCAGTAGCCCTGAGTTCGCCAGGTTCGCGCGCGCTTATTGATCTCGAGCGCGTTCGTCGCCGGGTAGCTCGTCTGCTGGCTCGAGTAGGAGAACGCGTTCCGCTGGTCTACGAGGTTCTGGTCGATAACGAGGGAGCAGTTCGCGGAACTCATTGCCGGTACCCCTTCCTACGAACCCGGTAGCTCGCCTCCGCAAAGACGCGGTCGTTCATCGTCAGCTGGAGAACTACGGGGGTCCCGTCGTCCTGGCCGCCTTCGTTCCGGTCGAGGTAACGCTCCATCCGGTCCGTAAGGTCGGAGCGGAAGACCTGCTCGTTCGGGCCGATCCTGACCAGGCCGCGATCGCCGATAAGGCGCGGGTCGTTCGGGGTCCGGCCGCCTTCCGCGAACCCGAAGAAGTCCCCGATCCCACCTACGACGTCGCCGAAGAAGTCGCCGACCCCGCCCAGGAAGCCGTCGCCGCCTTCCTTCCCGTCCCCGAAGATCCCGCCGACGCCTTTAATCGCGTCCATAAGAGCATCTACAAAGGCGTCCGCCGCCCCTACCATGCCGCCCACGAAGCCTTTAATGATCTCCGGAACCCCTTCGACGATCGCCGTAATAAGCGCGCGAACCACCTGCGGGAACCCCTTGATAAAGAAGTCGACGAACCCCTTCGCGGCGGTAACGAAGAGCGAGGGGAGCGACTTCGCGAGCGTGGTAATGATCTGCGGAACCGCCTCGATAAGGGCCGTGATGATATCGGGGATAGCCTTCACCCATGCGTCCATAACGCGGGGGAGCATCTCGATAATTTTGTTGATGATCCGCGGCGTATCCTTAATTACCGACGTAATTACGGCGGGGATTGCCGTCGCGATGTTCTCGACGAGCCCGGGGACCGCTTCCCGGAACTCTCGAACCATCTTTACGGCCGCCTCGGGCCCGTAGGAGAGCGCCTTCGTGATCTCCTCGACGACCGGGCCGATACCAGGGAGGAAGTAGTTCGCGACCGTTCCCGCGATCGAGGCGAGCGTCTGGCGGGCCCCCTCGACCCCCTTCAGCATATTGTTCACGATCCCGGCCCCCAGGGCGATCGCGTCGTTCTTCGTCATATCGACCTTCTTCGAGATAAAGAGGTCGAACCCGACCTTTACCGGGTCCTTCGAGAGCGCCTCGATATGGTTCGCGAACTGGTCCTTCAGGTCGGCCATGCGGGCGGCGACGCCGGAGAGGCTCTCGACCGCTTCCTTCCCGACCTGCTTTATCCCGCCCCCGAGCTTCCGGGCCTCGTTAACGGCCGTCGTGGTAGAGGCGACGATCTCCTTCGTCTTCTTAATCAATGGGTCGAAGAAGTCCTGCCGCGCGTTCACGGTCTTCCCGAACTGAACCTCGAGCTCCTCGAGATCCTCCTTTAACGCGTCGAATATCGAACGGCCGGCTCCGGGCCCGTCCCCCGAGAGGAAGGAAACGAGGGCCGCGCCGAGCGCGCCGAGCGTCGCCGTAAACTTGTCGAACTGGAGCTTCACGAAGGAGACGTTATTCAGGATGCGCTGGAAGGCCTCGAGGAACGGGGCGGCGGCCTGGATCACCAGGAGGAAGCCGTCCGTTACGAGGTCGCGCATACTCGTCTGGTTCGCCTCGAGAACCTTGTTCAGCTCCTGGAACCCTTCCTGGATCTTATTTAGGCCGACGATAATCGCCGGGTTCTGGATAATGACGTTCCCGAGCGTCTCGAAGATATCGTTTAGGGCCTCCTGGGCCCGGAAGAGCGCGCCGGAGAAGGTATTCCCGAGGGCCTCGGCGGAGCCCTTAACGCGCTTCTCGATAATGTCGATGGCCTGCCCCGTCACAAGGGCCTGGATCCCGAGGCTCTTAAGCCCGGGGATGACCTTCGCGAGATCGCGGTCGACGAACCCGTTATAGGTCTGCGCGAGCTTCCTCGTCGCCTCCTCGAGCGTCGTCCCCTGGATCGCGGCGAGGTCCGCGGCTACCCGGATCGTCCGTTCGGTCTCTACGTTCGTGAGCTTAAACTGCTTCGCGAGCGCGGCCGAACTCTTTACCATGTCGGTCGTAAACTTCGAGACGGAGGCGATCGACTTCGCGACCCCGTCGAACCTGCTTAGCGCCGCGTCGGAGAGGTCGCCCATCAGGCGGAGGGAGTTCGCGAGCTTTAGGTTCGCCTCCTCGGCCTCGTTCGCTTCCCCTATGGCGGTTCGCATCAGGGAGGAGATCGTATTGAAAACGGACTCGGCTACCCCGCGGACGATCTCGAACCCGTCCCGGATAGCCGATACAGCCGTATTGAAGTTAATGCGGTCGAGCTTATTCTGCGCCCCGTCGGAGAACTTCGTAATCGCGTTAACGGCTTCCTCGATCTTCGCGATGATCGTAAAGGCGTATGTGCGCTTACTTGCCATTCTTCCGTTCCCTTCTCTGCCTTTCGGCCTTCCTCGCCTTCGCCAGGGCTATCTCGATGGCCGGGAACCAGAGCTCCTCGTCGGAGCGGATCTCGGAGAGGTTCTCGGTATACCCGAGCTTCCGAAACATCTGCCGATCCCCGTACCTATGAAACCATTCCGCAGTCCCGTTCGTGAACTCTCGCTCTTGAAGCAGCGCCAGGGCCTGCGTTAAGAGCGCGGCTTCGTCCCCTTTTTTGGGCCGAAGCCCTCGAGGTACGCGGCCGCAACCTCCGCGAAGCACTGCTCGCAGGCCTCGTGTCGGTCGAATACTTCCAGGTCTTCGATAACCTGCCCGTCCGGCCCGACGATCCGAACCTCCTCGATAAGCGGCCTGGCCTTCTTCTCGTAGAGGTCGATAAGGGCCGGGAGCTGCTGCTCGAAGAGGATCTCGAGCTTCTTCTCCGAGTCCTTCCCGGCGTCCTTCGTGTTCTTGATCTTGTGGAACTTACCTTCCGAGATGGCGCGGATACGGTCCGTCGATCGCGGGGCGACCATAAGAACGTATCCGCTCCAGCCCTGCGCAAGGCCGGTAAGTTCGATTTTGTGCTTCATCGGGGTCATGGGTTTTGCTCCTTTTGGGTGGTCTCGCTTACAGCAGGTTCATGTAGATCTCGGGGTTGCCCGAGCTATCCACATAAGGGCTGATGGTCACGAGGAAGATTACGGTCCCGTCCGCCTCGCCTACGCGAACGGCGGAGACGGTAGCCTGGGGAACGTAGAGGCAGCCGCACTTCCCGGCTACCCAGTTACCCCCGCTCTTCGGGCCGAAGTTAAAGCAGAAGCGCGTCTCGGTATTGTTGATATACCGGTCGAAGAGCTCCGCCTCGTGCTTCTCGAGCACGAAGGTCGCCTCGATCGAGGAGTTCCGGCGGCGAACTACCTTCGAGTCCACGCCGGAGCTGGAGGTAAGGCACTTCACGTCGGCGACGTCGAGGCCGATCGAGGCCCGCATCGTCTGGATACAGGGCCGGATGTAGCTCGACTGGTCGCCCAGGAGGCACTCCATGTCCTTCGCTACGAGCGGGTCGCTCGAGTCGAGGGCCGGGGTCTGCGCGTCGGCGTAGCTCTGCGCGTTATCGGAGGTATAGGTCAGGGCTCCGGTATCGTTCGTATTGTTGAAGCCGAGGGTCGTCTTCGCCGAGTTCGCGGTGTTCGCGCCGCTCTGCCAGAGGATCGAGAACACGGTTCCGCCAGAGGCGGTAATCGTGAACTTACCGGTCGACCGGGAGAACGTGCAGGTGAAGGTATAGGCCGGGTCGGCCGCCGTAAGGGCCGTCACGATCGCGGCGCAAAGGGCCTGCGGGGTCTGGTACTGCCCCTCGGCGATCGTGGCCGGGTCGTCCGTCACGTTATCCGTGGTGATGTCGATATACTTGTTCGAGCTCGTGATGATGATCGGGTTAAAGAAGAACTTGGTGCCCTGCACCTGGAAGCTCATGTTAATCAGGTTCCCGACGTCGACGTCGATATCGAGCTGGCTTACGAGGCCGCCGGCCATCGCCTCGATATTCGACTCGTTCGCGCGGTAGAGCCAGAGGGAGAGCGTCGGATGCCCGCTGTTTACGGGGGTATAGTTCACGCACTTCCCGGCGTTGATACCGCTACCCGGCGCGTTGTTCAGCGCGAACCCGAGGGTAAGCGCGTTCGTCGAGACGGAGTGGACCGGGCGGATCTCGTAGGTCGCCATCTTCAGGAGGACGGCCTTCCCGCGCGCGAAGTCGGTCCCGCCGGCGGAGAGGTTAACGACGGTCGTCGTCGAGCCGGTGGTCGTGGCGCGCTCGGTGCCGTTCGAGGACGTCGAGCCGAAGATGCTCTTAAGGAGCAGGTGGAAGTCCGGGGTCGAGCCCTGGGTTCCGTGCCCGCGCAGGTAGTGCGAGAAGCTCGCCGTCGGGCGCTCGAGGCCCAGGATCGGCTTCGAGGGGCCTACGCTCGCGCGGAGTTCCTCGTTCGTCTGCGTATCGGTGTTCGGGCTCATCTCGAACCCAGGCTGGAGCGCCAGGGCCTCGGCTCCCGAACTCGGGGCCTTTAGGGTTCCTCCGGTAGTCTCTTCCACCACGTAGAGCCGGGACGCGTTATTGTTAAAAGCCATCAGTCCTCCTTAAGCGGTTCGCTCCCGGTATTCGAGGGCGAGAGTCAGTTCCACGAAAATGTAGTCGGCGTCGTTCACCGTGATCTGCCGCGGCCCCGAGTCCCGGAGGACGTCGGCCTTGAACGAGATCATGTCGCCGGAGCCGTCCGGATCCGCGATCGAGGCGCTCGCCGTGAACATCTTCAGCAGCGCGTGGCACCACTCGAGCGCGAGCTTCTGCTTGTCCCGGACGCTCTTCTGGTCGCCGGCGATAGCGAGAAGATCCTGCGTAACGATAACCGTGAACTCCCGACGCCAGTGGTAGGCCTCCGTACCGAGGCACCGCTCGGTATTTTCGCCGTCTCCGATCGAGATGCCCCAGCCTTTCGCGAGGACCTCGGTAGGGTTCTCGAAGAGGTCGTCGGGGTTCAGGAGCTCGATATGCTCGGGCAGGACGGAAGGAACCGTCGCGTAGAGCCAGTCGATGATCTTCGAGATGCGGCTGCGGTTCGGCTCGCTCATGTGCGAAGAAGCCTCCCCGCGTAAGCGTCCTGCTTCTCGATAGACTCCAGCCGGCCGTCGCCGTCCTTATCCACGTCGAAGACCATCTTCGACATAGCCTGGCGGTACTTCCCTTGCGCGAACTCGAGCCGGTCCTCGTTCGAGAGGTTCGAGTAGGCCATCTCCGCGAGTTTATGGCAGGCGGCATCCTGGAACGTCTCGGGGTTCAGGATCTGGTTCCCGGAGAAGACGATCTGCTGGGCCCGGAGGTCGCGGATGATCTCCTCGGCGGCCACCACGTGGAAGGCATCCCAGTCCTTCATGGGGACGCCCCCGTTCACGGCCTGCATAACGCGCTCGGTAAGGAGATCCCGGTAGTAGGTCCGGAGATCCGCGTCCCGGGCGAACCGGAAGCCGACGTACTTCAGCTCGAAGTCGAAGGCGGCGGAGAAGGTGATCTTCACCCAGAAGTTCGCCTTGCTCTTCAGGTCCTCGAGCTCCTCGATATCGCTCGAGTCGTAGACGGAGGCCCAGCCGACGTTCTTCGGGAGGGTCCAGCGGAGGAGGCCGTTACGCGCGAACGGGACCCCGCCCAGGGCCGTGAAGTCCTGGACGTCCTCGGCGGCGGTAAAGGCGCTACCGGTCCAGATGGCGACGGAAACGGTGCCCGAGATCGTGTTCTTCTTCCCGAGCATCAGGAAACGGTGGTTGAAAGGAAGGTCCGAGCCGAGATAGAGCGCGTCGTCAGCGGCCACGACCGCGAGCGCCTGCTCCCCCATGTAGGGGTCCGAGAGAAGCGCGGAGATATCGGTAAATACCGTCGCGTCTTTGTGGATAACTCGGTTGTTTATGAACATTCGGTCCTCTTTATCCCACGGTCAGGTCGTCGACCTCGGTAGAGGGAGCGACGATCACGTTCGCGGGGGTAAGGTCTGCTACTGCGGTCGAAGGGCTGTTCGTGCTTTGCATAACTCTCCTTTAGGGCTGGAGCCGCACCTAGGTAAGGAGGCAACCTAGGCACGGCCCCGGATCGTCTGGCGAACTTAGAGGCCGGAGCGTCCGACCACGTAGCCGTGGACGAACACGCGCATCTTATAGCCGGTACTGGTGCCGGTCACGTCGAGCTTGAGCTCCTTGCCGGTGGCGGAGTAGTACTTCGCCGCCACATGGTTCGCGACTACGGTGGAGTCCTTCAGGTAGACGCCCTTATAGGCGATGTTCCAGTACTTCATACCGAGAGCTTCGAGGCCGCTTACGGCGTTGTTCGGGCTGGAGCTCGCTACGAAGCCGTCCGAGTCGTCGTCGTCACCGAGGTTGAACGCCGTGAGGCTCGCGCCTACCGCGTCCACGATGACGTACACGTTCGTGATCACCACGTTCGCGGGGATATCGAGCAGGTCGCCGTCGGTGAGAGGCTTCGGCGAACCGTAGTCTCGGCCCGAGTTCGTCGCGGAGGGGGTAGGCGAGAGGTTCGTCGAGGTCAGGTAGACCACCTTCGACCAGCTCGCGCCGCCGATGACGTCGGCCTGGGCGGGTGTCGCATATGCGAGGGCCGCTACGAGAGCGACCAGGGAGAGGAACTTCCGGAACATAAACACATCCTTTCAAAAGTTGAGAATCCTGCGAACTTAAAGGCCGGTTTGAGTAGGACCGGCGGAACCTAGCGCGTACCCGACCCGCGCAGGTCTAGGCGGTTAAGCCTTCTGAACTACGCGGGTGCCGTCCACCTGCTTGATCCCGTAGAGGACGGTCATGTTCACGCGCTTGGCGCGCTGGCCGTCCGAGCCGAGGTCGAAGATTTTCGGCATCGGGTTCTCCTGAACCGCGATCTGGAGGAACTCGGGGCTGAAGAACGTCGAAACGCCATCCGCCACGGTCGTCCAGAGAACCTCGAACCCGAGAACCGGGGTCGAGATCGCGCCGCTCTGCATAGCCTGCGAGGTCGGCACGAAGTCGCGGGACATGAAGCCCGAGATGTTGAAGAGGTTGTTCAGCTGCGGGCTATCGAGGATCGCCTTGCGTCCGAACTCGCTCACGTTCTGGGCGTCGAGGAGTCCTTTTACCTCGATCCAGTCCGAGAGGCCGAGCGTGGTGCCGGAAGCGTAGGGAACCACGTGGTCCGGATCCGCAGCCGACGGCGCGATAGCCGCGATGATGTTCTTCTGCATCTTCTTCATGATGGAGAAGAAGGCGAGCTCCATGAGCTTCGTCTGCACGTCCATCCCCTGGCGTTCGGAGCGGGCGGTCACGATGAAGTCCTGCACGGTCTGCTTGTTGATCAGAAGCTGGGCGTTACCCAGGGTGATCTTCTGCGCGTCGTTGCGCGAACCTTCCGCCAGGTCACGCGCTTCGGGGAACTGCGGGAAGATGGTGATGTTCACGGTATCGCCGAGGGCCTGGATCGCGCTCTCGTAGGTACGGCCCACGGAACTCGCCCAGGGCAGGCGCTCCAGCAGGGTCGGGTACCAGGAAGCCGACCAGATCTCCGGGACTACCGCGGAAAACTCGTTATCGACTGTCATAATGTCGTCCATCTAACTCTCCCTTCAAATTGAGCCCGCCGGGCTCGGTTATTTGGCCTTGCGGGCCTTCAGAATTTCTTCCTGGTAGGTCTTGAAGGCCTTCTCGTATCGGGCGGGGTTCTTATGCTTCTCTTTCAGCGCCGCCAGGTACTCGGTCTTCGCGCTCTCCAGGGTCGTGTTCTCCGCTCCTCCGCCAGCTCCGGGCTGACGTCCGTTGAAGTCCGGGACCTTCTTCGCGTCGAAGAAACTCGGGCGGAGCTTCTTCAGGTTCGCGACGGCGGTATCTACGCCCTTCAGGTTGAACTTCATGTTCTGCTCGTCGAGGTTGAACTCAATCTCCGAGAACTCCATCGAGTCGATGAGGTCCACCATGTCGGCCTTCGCACCCTGCTTCATCGCCTCCTCTCGGAGCCTCGCGCTTACCAGGGTGTTCTTGAAGCCAGCCTTCAGGTTCTCGTTCGACGCCGTCAGAGTCTTCACCGTCTCCTCGAGCTGGTCGGCTACTGCCTTCCAGTCGCCGGAGCCCTTCGCGCCTGCCTTCTTGAGTTCGGCGATCTCGAGCTTCAGCGCATTAAGGGCGTCTTCGTTCGCCCTCGCCTTCTTCCGAACTTCGGTGTTCTCGGCGAGGAGGCGGTCGCGCTCCTTCTCTGCTTCGGTCGGTGCGGGTTTATTGGGGTCAGGGTTTGGAGTGGGGTTCGGGGGGTTTCCACCGCCGCCTCCGGATCCGCCGGGGTTGGCTTCGTCCATGAGGAAATGCGGGAAGTAGATAGTCTTCATAGTGCAACGCTCCTTAGGTTCGAGTCAATGAGTTTTTGGGTACTGCGTTGCGATTAGGATGCACCTGCCTGTGCGGCCCGGTCAATCTCCTCCTCGATAATTTCCCAGATAGCGTTCTGAATGCGTTGCGCGAAGTCCTCGGTGCCGATCGGGATCACGGGCCGGCGGGGCTGCCCGTTCGCGCCTTCGCGGTGCCCTTCCTCCTTCGTGTAAGCCTCGACGCCCTTATCGTCGGTCCATCCCTCGAAGAAGCCGACCTCGAGGCCGAGCTCCACGCCCGCCCCCGTTACCCTGGCCTGGAGGGCGTTCAGGAAGTCGCCGTGTAGCGTGAGGTTCACGGGCCGGGGCTTCTTACCCGCGCGGATCGCCTCCTCGGTAAAGGGGTAGCGCCCGGTAACGCCCGAAAGGCCCCGGCGCGCCTCCTCCTTCTGGCGAACCAGGAGCTGCCGCTGGTTCATCCGGCGGAGGACGAAGAGCTTCTGCTTATTGCGGCGGAGTTCGCGGTTGATCCGCCCCTGCTCCTTCTTCAGCGCCTTGCGGAAGGTAGCCCACTTGTACTCGGGGAAGCGGCCCTTCCCTTCGATCGGGGAGATACCGCGCTTTATCATGTGGATCATCTCGTCCACGACCTTGTCGCCGATCTTCCGGGCGACGCGCTCGTCGAGGGAGTCCTGGATAAAGGCGAGGTAGCGAAGGAGGTCGTCCTTCATCCCCTTCAGCGCGCGGAGATCCTTTACGGCCACCTACTCCTCCTCGTACCGGCGGAGGATCTTCCGAACGCCGTCCATTATCGGGCGCGAGAGCTTCTGCCCGCCTACGGGCATGAACTGCCGCGGCCTGATATCCGACTTCTTCCCGTACTTCCCGGTAAGGTGCCCCTCGGCCTTCCCGCGCTCGTCTTCGCCGACCTCGACGAAGACCTTCTTCCCTGCCACTCCGGTCTTCAGGGAGTCGAGCATATCGCCTTCGAGCTCGAGGTTCGCAAAGTCGACGCTGCTCTCCTCGGCCTTCACCTTGGCGTAGCCCTTCGTAAGCCCGCGAACCCAGCGGCCCCCCTCTACGGAGGTCTTCCCGTCGCCGGTTCGGTTCAGGATCTCCTCCTTCACGTACTCGGCTACTTCCTCGAGGGCCTGGGCCCGGTCTTCCTTACGGACCTTGATCCCCGTCTCCGCGATCGGGTCGAACTCCCACTCTCCGAAGGCGCGCTTAGGCATCTTCGCGGTCCTCGAACTCTTGCGCCACGATAACGGCCATGAAAGGGTCGAGTCGGTCGCCGTCCTCGAGCAGCGGGTGCGACTCCGCGCCTTCGCAGTTGTCCTGGACGAAGTAGCCGGCCGTTTCCGAGCATACGCCGAGCGCGCGCCCGTTCGCGAAGAGCTTCCGGATCGGCTTCGGGAGGCCCTTGCCCAGGAGGCGAGCTACCGGGATCGGGAGGAAGTAGAGGACGTACTGGAGGTTCGCGTACCAGGATCCGCGCTTCCCCCGGAGCCAGCCTACGCACTCCCAGGGGTTACGGACCCGGAGCTTTACCCGCCGGCGGATCACGGCGTGGCCGTTATCGAGCGCCTCCTCGAGCGGGCATCGCTCGAACCCGCGCCCGGTATGATCCCAGACGCCGTCGTAGGCCGGGCCCATCCCTTCAACGAGGAGCGCGATATGGCTCCAGTCGACGTCGACCCCGTGCTTTACCGTAAGGTAGTCCTGGATCCGCTTCGAGAGGAAGTCGGGCTTGAGTTCGCCGATCGCGAGGAAGTAAAAGGCTGGTTTCATCGGGGCCTCCGTAAAGGTGCCCGGTCGGAGAGCCGACGCCGGGCGCGCCGCCTATGAATAGGGACTCGGGGCCTGCGACCCGGATCCCGGCCCCTCTCCTGGGCCCCCATGCACCTATGAACGGGTGCGACGCTACCGGCCAATCGGGACTGGCTCGTACTTAAACAGGGTGATGGAGGTTGGCGTGGGGGTCAATCCCGGAACCCGCTTTATTTGGTTCGCGCGTTCGGGTAGGGTGCT
>ERZ869907.72-NODE-72-length-41184-cov-7.936347_pt1 | contig 41184 bp, 57 predicted proteins | sample MGYA00579309_ERZ869907 | MGnify/ENA primary metagenome ERZ869907 (study PRJEB32216, sample SAMN09231814) | wastewater metagenome | place: USA: Maryland | collected 2016-07-30 | study: EMG produced TPA metagenomics assembly of the PRJNA472060 data set (Reclaimed water... | reverse complement strand
CGATGGCGTGGCGTGAACTTGCGCCGCCAGCGCAACGCCAAGCGCCTGTGAAGAGCCTAATCATCAACCCGGCGCCGGGCGAGAAGAGCACGGCGACGTTCAACGATATAGCGGGACCACTTGGACAGAAACGACGGGAAGATGAGCGCGTTTAGTGGCTGAAGCAGCCGAGGCGCAAGCCGAAGACCTCGAAAAGCCAGCGCGCAACGAGGAGCAGCTTGGCCGCAAGTGGAACGCCGAGATCGCAGCGGCCGAGAAGCAGCACGCCAAATGGCGTGAGCGGGCCAAGAAGGTCGAGAAGATTTACAACGACGAGCGCGACCTAAGCTCGGGCCGCTCGCGCAAGTTCAACATCCTCTGGAGCAATGTCGAGACGCAGCGGCCAGCTGTGTACATGCAGACGCCGAAATGTCAGGCGGTGCGCCGGTATCGTGACCGCGACCCGCTGGCCAAGTTCGGCGCCATGCTGCTGGAGCGCAGCATCCAAACGAGCTGCGAGCTTTACGACTTCGATCACACCATGGACCAGTCGGTGCGTGACCGGCTGGTGGTGGGTCGTGGCCAGGCGTGGGTGTTCTATGAGCCCACGATCGTCGGCCAGGGCGATCAGGAATCGCTGGCCTATGAGAGCGTCATTGCCGACTATGTGCCGTGGGGCGACTTCCTGCACAGCGTCAGCCGCACTTGGGCCGAGGTGTGGTGGTGTGCGCGCCGCTTCTACAAGACGCGCTCGGAGCTGCGGGACTGGCTGAAGCAGAAGGGCCTTGATCCTAACCGTGCTGCGGCGGTGAAAATGGATTTCAGCGTCGAGGGCTCGGACAAGGACGACGGGCTCAAGGACGAACGCGACAAGGCGCAAATCTGGGAGATTTGGGATCGCCGCGGTGGGCGCGTGCGGTTCGTAGCGCCGGGCAGTGCAGCCGACAGCTATCTGGGCGACCTGCCGCCGAAGCCGAGTTTCCGCGATTACTTCCCGTGCCCGCGTCCGTTGCTGGCGACGACGACCAGCAAGAGCATGATCCCAACGCCGGATTACGCGCTGTATCAGGATCAGGCCGAGGAGTTGAACACCTGCCAGGCGCGTATCGCGGTGCTGCAGAAAGCGCTGAAGGTCGCGGGCTTCTACAACGCGGCCAACAAGGACGTGCCGAACGTTCTGTCGGGCGAAGACAACATCATGGTCGCCGTCGAGAACTGGGCGATGTTCACCGAGGGCGGCGGGTCCAAGGGCAACATCGAGTGGTTCCCAGTCGAGCAAGTCGCGATCGTGCTCGAAAAGCTCTACATGATCCGCGACCAGGCCAAGATGACGCTCTACGAGGTGTCAGGCATTGGCGACATTCTGCGCGGCAATACCGATCCAGACGAAACTGCAACGGCGCAGGGCATCAAGGCCAAGTGGGGCTCGCTCCGTGTGCGTCGCATTCAGAAAGACGTGCAGCGCTTTGCCGCCGACATCATGCGGCTGAAGGCTGAGGTGATCGCTGAGTGCTTCGCGTTCGAGAGCGTCTTGCAGATGGCGGGCGTGGATGAGGATTTGCTGAAGAAATACGTTCCGTTGCCGCCGGCGCAGCCGCCGCAAATGCCACAGGGCGTCGATCCCCGGCAAATGCCGCCGCAGATGCAACAGCAAATGCAGCAACAGGCGCAACAACAAGCTCAGATGCAGCAACAGCAAGCCGTGAAGCAATTTCTCGGCCAAGTGCAGCAGCTTTTGAAGGACGACACGGCGCGTAGCTTCCGCATCGACGTGGAGACGGATTCAACGCTGGAGCCGGATCAGCAGGAAGAGAAGCAAACAGCGGTCGAGTTCATGACGGCGATGACGACGTTCATGGAGAAGGCCGCGCCCATGGCCGCGCAAGGGCCGGAAGCGGCCAAGCTGGTGGGCGAATTGCTGCTGTTTGGCGTCCGGCGCTTCGACAAGGTGGACCAGCTCGAGCAGGTGGTCGAGCAAGCGGTGGAAGCCGCCGCCAAGCCGCGTCCGCCGCAGCCTGATCTCGAGATGATGAAGGTAGATGCTAAGATTAAGGGCGATGAGCGCAAAGCGCAGATCGATGAGCGCCGCGCCGATCAGGAGTTCCAGCACAAAGAGCGCATGGGCAAGCTCGATGTGATGACTACGGTTATGAAGGCGCAGACAGATCAGAAAATCGCCGAGACCGAGGCGGCCCAACGCGCGCAGGAAGGCGAGCAAAACCTTTTGCTGAACGCCGCGCAAGGCAAGCAAAAGCTGCAACAGGGCGCTCAGGCCATGAGCATAGCCGAACGCAAGGCGCAGTTTGAGAGGGCGCAACGAGAGGGCGCGCCGCCCGAATGAGCGAACACCAAGACGGGTTTCTAGACCTGATCGAGCGTTTCGTTGCGCGCGGGGCGAACATTCGCGGCGGCTCAATCCACGTCGATATGATCCAGCACTTGCTGAACAGCGTTGAGGCGTTGGAGCAGGCGAGTGGCGGCCGGCCGAAGAATTTGGACGTGCGCATTGGCGATTAGAGGCCGCGTCATCAGCCGCCAGCGCGTTTGCAAGTATTGCGGCGATCTGCACGAGGTAGGGCGCTGGCCTGACAATTGCCGCGAGCCCGAGTGGGATCTGCGCAGCGATTATCCGAGCCCATATGTGGTGAGCGACAATCTGCCGGGCGGGATCAACGGGCTCTATCACCACGCCGCCTGCAAGAAGATCGACTCTAAGAGCGCCTACCGCCGCGCGACGCGGGACCATGGCTGCATCGAAGTGGGCGGTGAACGCGACGCGGTGGACAAGCTCGATCGCGAGACGCGCAACCGCGAACTGCCGACCGACGTGATCGAGAGCGGCATCAACCAGGCGCTCGCGCGCCACGGCATCGAATCAGAAGACGACACAGGAAAAATTGACTATGGCGGGTGAAGACGAGCTTGACCTTGAAGGCGCGCTGGGCGCGGCGATTGACGAGCAGAGCGGCGTAGAAGCGCCGGCGCAGCGCCAGCAGCCCGAGCAACAGGAAGACCCGTTCCCGCAAAGCCAGCGCGAATATAACCGCGACGAAACCGGCAAGTTCGCGCGCAAGGAGGCTGAGGAGGCCGCTGCCGCGCAAGCGCAGGCCGATCAGGGCGCGCAGCCGCTCAAAGCATGGTCGCCGCTCTGGCTGAAGCAAGAGCACGGCATCGAATGGGACAAGCTGCCCGAGCCGTTCCGCAAAGCGCTGGAGCAGCGTGAGCGCGAAGCGATGCAGGGCATCGAAAAGCACGCCACCACGGCGAAGTCCTGGGAGCCGATCAACAAAGCGATCGAGCCTTATGTGCAGGAGCTGGCCGCGTCAGGGCAGACGCCGCAGCAATACGTCGGCAATCTGATCGAGGCGGACAAATATCTGCGCGCCGATCCAATCCAGGCGATCAATTGGCTGGTGCAAAGCTATGTCGGCCAAGGCTGGGACATTCGCGCGCTCGCCGATTACATGGATCAGCAGGGCGTCGAGACCAAAAAGGCCGACCCGGTTCAGCAAGAGCTGATCGCGCTGAAGAACGAAATTAGCCAGTTGAAAGCCGCGCCAGTGCAACAGGCGCGCGCGCAGACTGAGCGAGAAATCCAAGCTTGGAGCAAGGACAAGCCTTATTTCGAGGACGTGCGCAACGACATGGCTGCGCTCGCTTCCAAGAATCCACAGGCCACCTTGGACGAGCTGTACGACCGGGCCACATGGGCTCACCCGCAAATTCGCGAGCGCATCCTATCGGACCAGCGCAAGGCGGACGTGAAGCGGGCCAGAGACAACAGCCTCGGAACTAGAGACGCCGGCGCCTTGAATGGCACGGCCCATCACAAACCGACGATGACAGTCGAGCAAGAGCTTTCTTCGCTCATTGACGGCTTCACCGTCTAACCCAAGGCATCAACACAATGGCAACTGTCAATATCGGGCAGATTGTCGCCACGACGCTCCGCAATCGCAGGTCGGAGCTTCAAGACAACATGAGCGACAACGTCCCGTTCTACAATCGCCTGCGGCGCAAGAACAAAATGAACCTCGATGGCGGACGCGACATCGTCATCCCGCTGGAATACGCGGAAAACGGTTCGTTCCAATTCTACTCGGGCTACGAGACGCTGAACATCAGCGTCAACGACTTCATCGACGCGGCGGTGTACGACTGGAAACAGGCGTCGGTCGCGGTGTCGATCTCGGGCCTTGAGCAGATCAAAAACTCGGGCAAGTCGGCGCTGATCAAGCTGCTCTCCAGCAAGATCAACAACGCCCGCAAAACCTACGTCAACCAAATGGGCGCGCAGGTTCACGCGGACGGCACCGGCTCGGGTGGCAAGGAGATTGGGGGCCTCGGTCTCTTCAATCCGACCACCAACACCAACAGCGCTGGCGGCATCGACGCGAACACCTATGCTTGGTGGCGCAACGTGGTGCTGGACTTCACCACCTTCAACAGTGGCGCAACGACCAGCTCGAACATCCAAGCGGCGATGCGGAACCTCTACATTCAGCTCATGCTGAATAGCGAGCGTCCCGACCTCGTGCTGATGGACGATCTCTACTACGGCCACTTCTGGGGCAGCCTTACGGCGATCCAACAAATCACCGGGACCAGCGAAGGCAAGGCGGGCTTCTCCTCGCTCAAATTCGTGGACGCGGACGTGGTCAACGAAGGCGGCATCGGCGGCAACCTGTCGAACGCGACGCTGGCTAACTCAGTGATGCACATGCTGACGACGGACTATCTCAACTTCACGACCCACACGGATCGCGACATCGAGATCGTCGGCGGCGAGCGTCAATCCCTCAACCAAGACGCAACGGTCCAATTGATGCTGTGGGCGGGCAATATGACGTGCTCGAACCGGCGCCAACTCGGCCGCGGCAAGGAGTAATCGCCATGGGATGGAAAATTTCGACTCCCCAGGCGGGGCTTCAAGACCTTGCCACCACCGACACGGTCCAAAACTGCCCGCTCGGCACGATCATTCGTGGTCAACACGAGACGTACGGCGAGGCAGAGTTCATCTACCTCAAAGGCGTCGCTTCAACGACGGTTGGTTCGATCGTGCATTACAACGGCACGAGCTTTCAGACCGCGCTGGGCTATGCCGGCGAAAACGTCGCTTCGCCCTTGGCGATTTCGATGTCCGCGAACGTGGCCAGCCAATACGGCTGGTATCAGATCGCAGGCATCGCGGTCGCGGCCAAGTCCTGCACCGTCTCGTTCGCCGCTAAAGCGAAAGTGGCGATCGGGTCTTCGTCGGGTCTCGCCGTTGCGGCCCTATCGGGTCAGGAAATCATGGGCGCGTTCGTCTCTGCTGTTGCTTCGGCGACGGCGGGGCGCACCACCGTGGCGCTCCTGGTCAACCGGCCGCACAACCAAGGCCGCGTGACCTAAGCATGGAGCTTCCGTACTCCAATCTGCAGGTCAAACACTGGAACCCAGGGGCCTCACAGCCCCTGGTGCTTCCCGTGCAAGTCGTCTGCAACACGCCAGAGGAAACGCTGGCGGAGAACATTCGCATCAACTCACGCCGTCCCGGTGACTGGCTGGCGACACAGCCGGTCAGAGCCGGGGCGGTGCTGTTGTGCGGTTCGGGGCCGTCCTTGCTGGACGATCTCGACGACATTCGCGCACGGGTCAGCGAAGGCGCGACCCTGATTGCGCTCAATGGCGCCGCAGCTTTGCTCCACAGCAAAGGGCTGACGCCGGATTATCAGATCATTCTCGACGCGCAGGCGGAGACAGCCAACCTGGTCGGCCCGGCGCGCGCGCATCTATTCGCTTCGCAATGTCACCCCGACACGTTCGAGCGCGCGCCGGCCGCGCAGGCGTGGCATCTACAAATCGAGGGCATAGACGATTGGCTGCCCGAGTATCCGAAGCCCTTCGCGCTGATCGGGGCGGCGTCCAGCGTCGGCACCACGGCGCTGATCGTGGCTTTCGCGCTGGGTTTCCGTGACGTGCATTGCTTTGGCTACGATTCGTCCAATCGGGGCGAGGTGAGCCATGCTGCGCATCAGCCCATGAACGACGGCGAGCCGATGTGCTCGGTCAGGTTCAACGGCAAGGACTATCGCTGCTCGCTGACCATGAAGCTGCAAGCGGAGCGCTTTCCCGAGACGGCGCGGCTGCTCGCGCGCGAAGGCTGCGCGGTGCATGTGCATGGCTATGGGCTGCTGCCCGACATCTGGAACGCGCCGGTGGAAGATCTGACCGAGCGCGAGAAGTATCAGCGCTTGTGGACGATGCCGGATTATCGCGCGTCCGCGCCTGGCGAGGATTGGGCGCCGCTGTTTTTGAAACTTGCGCAGCCGGGCGAAGGCGCTTCGGTGATCGACTTCGGCTGCGGCACAGGGCGCGGCGCGCTCGCGCTGCATCTTGCAAACCTCGATGTGACGCTGGTGGATTTCGCGGCCAATTCGCGTGACCCCGGCGCGGCTCACCTGCCGTTCATCGAGTGGGATTTGACCGAGCCGCTGCCGCTGCGGGCTGAATACGGCTTTTGCACCGACGTGTTGGAGCACATTCCGCCCGCCGACACGCGCAAAGTGCTGGCCAATTTGTTCGCCAGCGCTGCGCGCGTGTTTATCAGCGTGGACACTAAGGCCGACATTTGCGGCGCGCTGATCAACCAGCGCCTGCACCTGACGCTGATGCACCACGAGGAATGGCGCCAGCTTTTGGCTGAGTACGGCGAGATCGTTTTCGACGCGCATGAGCGCGACACGTCGGTTTTTTATGTTGTGAGGCGCAATGTCTGATTGGAATGGCCCGTATGGGCACCGTGACGAAAACACCGACCCGCGGCTGCCGCCGCTGATGGTGTTTTTCCGTGAGGACGCGGTGAAGAACGAACGCCTGAGCCAGAACGGCCCGCCGGTTTATGACACGGTGCGGTTCATTAAGGTGCTGGCGGCGGGCCAGAAGCAGAGCTTCCCGATTTACGAGGTCGAGCGGGTGCTGGCGGACGGCACGTTGAAGCAAGACAAGAGCGTGCATTGGCGGTTTCGCACGGTCTATCAGAACTGGCTCGACAAGCAGCAGCCGGCAATGTCGGGCACGCCGCTTGAGCAATGGCCGCTGATGGATCGCGCTACCGTGGCCGCTCTTAAGGACGCCAACGTGTACACCGTGCAGCAGCTTGCAGCGCTCCCTGACGGCGCGCTGAGCAACATTCGCGCCAAGGGCCAAGAATGGCGCGCTAAGGCGATTGCGTGGCTGGAGGATGCGGGGAACGCCGCTGTGACGGTGGAATTGCGCGCTGAGAACGAAAAGCTGCGCGCCGACATCGAAGACCTGAAAAAGCAGGTGAGCGCGATGCTGACGAACCAGAACGGCATGACGCAGGGCTTTGAGCGCAAGCGGCCGAAGCGGCGCACCGCGGCCGAGGGTGACGACGATCTCGTCGCACTGCCAGCCGATCTCGACGTTCAGGCTGAGGACGCACGCATTTGACACTGCTGACGGCGGTTAATCGGGCGCAGCGCCGGCTCTCGCTGGCGGTCACGGCGACGATCATTGCCGATGGGCAGGAAGCACAAAACCTACTGTACGAGCTTGCCAACATCGAAGCCGAGGAAGTGCTGGAGCGGGCCGAATACGATTTTCCCGCCCTCAAGCGCACGCAGAGCTTCACCGCCTCGCTGGCCTCACTACAGGCCAGCGGCAAGCCCTCGAACTTCCGCCGCGCCATGCCGGACACGTTTTGGAACGCCACTCAAGACAAGCGCATCGCCGGACCGCTGACCGACATCGAATGGGCGACCTTGAACGGTCAGCCGGTTGTCACGGTCAACACCAATTATGCGATGTTTCGCTATGATGGCTTGCATCTCTATCCGGCGCCGACCGTCGCGGACACGATCACTTATGAATATCTGATCAACACGCCGGTGCTGAATTTCGACGGCGTCACCTATCAGAGCACGTTCGCCAACGACAGTGACACCTATCTGCTTGGCGACCGGCTGCTCGTGCTGGGCCTGGTGTGGCGCTACAAGGCCGACAAGGGCCGCGACTATGCCGAAGACCTGAAAAGCTACGAGATGGCGCTGGCGGCTGCGTGCGTTGCGGCGCGCGGCTCTCGTGCGGTGTCGGTTGCCGCGCCAGACTATGATCCGATCCTTGGGCCGGTGAACGTGCCGGAAACTGGATTCGGCGCATGAGGTCAGCGCTCGCACGGCGTCCACAACGCCGCGCCGCTGAACGGCCCAACTGGGGCGCGCAAGAGACATTCGTTCCCGCGCCGTCGCAAGGGTGGGATACCGAAACGCCGGTTGCTGAATTGCCGCCAACGCGGGCGCGGGTGCTCGATAATTGGCTTCCGAGCGGGGTGCAGCTCAAAGTCCGCAACGGCTATGCCGAGCACGTCACCGGGATTACCGGCCCCGTCGAGACGCTGATGGCGTACAATGCCGGATCGAACTCGACGCTGTTCGCCGCAGCCGGCGCAAACATCTATGACGTGACCAGTTCTGGCGCGGTGGGCGCTGCCTCGCTTGGCAGCATGAGCACCGCGCGCAATAGCTGGATCAATTTCACCACTTCGGGCGGCTCGTTCCTGTGGATCTGCAACGGCGTCGATAATCCGCGCCACTGGAACGGCTCGGTGTGGGCAACGCCATCGCTGACGGTCACGACCTTCACCGACAATGACATCGCTTATGTCCACGGGTTCAAAGAGCGCTTGTTCTTCGTGTTCAAGAACTCGCTCACGTTGGGCTACCTGCCGATCCAGTCGATTGCGGGCACGGTCAGCAATTTGCCGCTCGGCGCCGTGTTCAATTTCGGCGGACGCGTTCTGGCGCTGGGCTCGCTGTCGCGAGATGGCGGCTCTGGCGTTGACGATTATCTCTGCGTGCTCACCAGCCAAGGCGAGATCGCGGTATTCGCCGGGACCAATCCTGCCGACGCTACGGCATGGGCGCTGGTCGGCGTCTATTATGTTGGCGATCCGATTGGCGATCGCCCGTTTGTGAATATCGGCGGCGACCTTGGCGTCATCACCCGCAACGGGCTCATCTCCGTGAACCAGGTAATGGCGGGCGCTACCGAGCAAGCCAACGCACATATCATCAGCGCCATCATCTCGACCGCGTTTCGTGAAGCGGCGGTGCGCGGCGCGGGCTTTACTGGCTGGGAAGCGATTTCGATTCCCGAGCAAGACCTGCTGATCGTCAATGCGCCGGCCACGGCAGAGACGGCAAATCAGTTTGTGCGCCATCGCGTCACTACGGGCTGGAGCCGGTTCACGGGTTGGAATTTCGAGACGTTCGAGATTTTCAACAGCAATTGTTACGCGGGCGGCTCGGACGGGACGGTCTATCTTTGCTTCAACGGCAATGACGACAACGGCGCCGACATCACGGCAGCGTTTTCAGGGCCATGGACGACGCTTGGCGCCCCGGTGCTGAAGACGCTGATGGAGATTCGCCCGATCGTCACCACGGCGACGCGGGCAGTGTTGCGCCTGGTGGCGCGCACAGACTTTCGCCAAGCGCCGCCGCTGCCGGCATGGCCTGTGGGCACGGTCACGAATGCGCTGATCTGGGGCTCCGGGATTTGGGGCACAAATCTTTGGGGCGGCGAAGACGCCACAACGCGGCAGTGGCGGGCGATTTCAGGCGAGGGGCATAGTGTGTCGATCGTCGCCGAAGCGCGCTCAAACCAGAGCGAGTTCACGCTGAACGGGTTTCAGTTGCGCTACACCGTAGGCGGGCAGGTGTGAGGCTTTCGACCTTGCCGTCCGCGACGCTGCTTGCGTGGGCCGCGCTGCGCATTCCTGAAATGCACGGTCAGCCATTCGCCGACAGTGCAACGGCCATGGGCATTGAGAGCGATGCGGGCGACGTGCTCGGCGTGGTCGCGTTTCACTCGTGGGAGCCGTGGAACGGCACGATCGAGGTGAGCGCGGTTTCAGAAGACGCGCGCTGGCTGCTGGCGCGCAAGGCGTGGGCGACAATGTTTGATTACGCCTTTCTGACCTGCGATTGCCAAAAGATTTGGAGCCGTACGCCGCGTCGCAATGTGCGCGCGCTGCGGTTCTTGAAAGCGCTCGGGTTCACATTCGAGGCGGTTCTGCCGCGCCAGTTTGGAACGGACGATGCGGTGATCTCGCATCGTTTCCGCGAAGGGTATTATTCAAACGCGCCAAATCTTGTTTGCCTTGATCTCGGAAATGGTTTGCGCACTGACGCCGTATTCGGCGCTAAGGGCGCGCCCTGTCTCGCCGGAAGCGAGGCGTGAGCGAATGACGCCAACTATCTCGGGCGTGAGCACTCGTTTTACGGGCGCCACCACGCGCCGCAGATCGGACTCGTATTCTTGGAATATGTGCTTCCAGCTCGTCCCGAGCAAAACATTCTTCACCGAGGCTAAGTTAGCGCCAACGCGCCGAGCAATGATTGAGGGTTTAGCGCCAGATACGCGCAGAGTGAAAATTAGCCGGACCTGCTGCTCCGTGAAAACTGCCGTACCTACCGACTCGCCGCGTAAGACGCGTTCTGGGAAACGGCGTGTCCAATTACTGTCTCCGCGTACATCTGGACGATTTTTATTCGACCGCTTCTTGAAAACGCGGTCGGCAATGTTGTCGGCGTTGGTGCCGAGAAACAGGTGCGCGGGATTTACGCACGCAGGCGTATCGCAGCGATGAAGGCAATGCAGGCCGACGGGGATGGGGCCGAAGGCATCCTCATAAGCCAGACGGTGCGCGAGACATCGCCGCCCTTTCCATGGGGCCCAAAACAGGCCGTAGCCGGCACCGTTGGTGCCAGCCTGCCAGAGCCAGCACGCGCCGGACTCTTGTTTGACTTTAGACCAAAAACGCTGATCGAGCATATCTCGACTATCGCCAAAGCCGCCTTATCTGTCTATAGGGGAAAGTAAAATCTCCAAACCTAAACCTCCAAAACCGCCTGATCCAGCGCTCACCGCGCAGGCCCAGACTGACTCCAACGTCGCGACCGCGCAGAACAACGCCGAGCTCAATCGCTATGACGTGAACACGCCGTATGGGTCAGTCGATTGGCAGCACAATGGCGGCAACAACTGGACTCAGAACGTCACCGAGAGCGACAATCAACGCGACCTGCGCGTTGGCGGCGAAAACCTCGGCATCGGGCTGAACAATCTGGGTCTAGACCAGCTCGGCCGCGTCAATAGCATTCTCGGCACCAATTACGACCCAGGCCGGTTCAACGTCAACGACGCCACTGGCGGCAAGCTCGATCTGAGCCAAGCGCTCGGCGGAAATTTCGGCTCTGTTTACGATCCGACAAAACTGGGCGTTCTCGACACGTCGAAGTATGACCCAAAGCAGCTTGGCAATTTCGAGGACGACGTGCGCGCGCGTTCGTTCGCGCTCGCATCGCAAGGGCTCGATAAACAATTCGAGCGGGGCGACGAGGCGCTGCGGACGCGGTTGGCGAACCAAGGCATCAGCGCAGGCTCCGACGCTTTCGGCGCAGAGCAGGCCGCATTTCAAGAGGGGAAGGGCAACGCTTACGCCAAGGCGCTGCTTGCGGCTGACTCTAACGCGATGCAGCAGCGTGGGCAGGCTGTGTCTGAACTTGGCCAAGGGTTCGGGCAAGACCTTGCTGGCCGCGCTCAAAGCGCTGGCCTAATGGGTCAGGGCTTCAATCAGTATCTCGCCAATCGCGGACAGAATCTTTCCGAGTTGCTGACTGAGCGCGGGACCAATCTTGGCGAAGCGCAGACGCAGTTTGGCTACGATCAGCAGTCCGATCTGCTGCAACGCCAAACGCCGCTCAACGAAATTCTGGCGCTGATGAATGGCGGCACGTCGGTTGCGAGCCCGATCAATCCAGGCCAGTCGCCGGTGATCAATCAAGCCAACACCGATGTCGCGGGCATCAACGCTAACGCCTGGAACGCGCAGAACGCGGCTTACCAAAATAAAATGAGTGGATACAACGCCTTGTGGGGGTCGCTCGCTGGACTTGGGGGCGCATATTTGGGTAGAGGTGGGTGATGAAATCCTCAAAAGATCGCTTCCTCTGCAAGGCGGAGAAGCGCGGGAAAAATGAGTGCTGGGAGTGGCGTGGATCACGCCTCAAAAGCGGTTACGGGCAATTCAAATCCGAGATCGGCGGCTTGGCGCATAGGTTCAGCTATCACCAGTTTCACGGACCAATCCCTGCTGGCGCGCTCGTCATGCACTCCTGCGACAATCCCGGCTGTGTGAATCCGGCGCATTTGTCGGTTGGGACGCCATCCGACAACGTACAGGATATGATGCGCAAGCAGCGCCACAATCCAGCGCGCGGCGTAAGGGCGGGCAAGGCACGGTTAAATCCCGTCATCGTGCGTCAACTGCGCGAGCGTCGCGCCGAGGGTGATAGCTGGGGAAGTCTAGCTAAAGCCTTCGGCATCGGCGCCACCACCGCACAAAAGGTGTGTGGTCGCGTAACCTGGGCGCATGTGGACTGATGGCTCTCTCGCGCGGCCTAAACCTCGGCGCTCCGAACGCGACGCTGATCAATCGCCCCAACACCTACAATCTCGCGCAAGCGCTGCAAGGCAGCGCCCCGCCCATGCAGCAAGCCGCGGACGGCGAAGACCCGGCGATGCGTGCACGCAGGCAAGCGCTGATCGACAGCCTCGATAGCGGTATGACTGCGCCGCTCAACGGCGGCGGCTTTGGTGAAGCGCTGACGCGGTTCGGCGAGAGCTATCTGCGCACGAAGAATGGCCGCGGCGAGCGCGAGCATGAGTATCGTGCCGAAGCGCTAGCGAACGACCGTGAGAACCGCCAAGCCAAGCTTGAGGAGCGATCGGCGCTCGCGCAGGTGTTGGCGCAGGAGCAAGAAAACAAACTCGGGCCGGAGCAGTGGCAGGACATTCCGCCGGATCAACTTCCGCAGGGCGCGCGGTTCGGGCAACGCAATACGCGGACGCGCGAGGCTAATATTGATTATGAGCCAGCGCCGCCTGCTGCACTGATGACGCAATGGGGGCCGCTCTCACCAGAACAGCAACAGCAATATCCCGGCCTCAATCCCGGAGACATGCAAGCGAACCAAGCGACTGGCGAGATTCGGCAAATCCCCGGCGCCGGTCAGCGTGTGCGCGCTACGCAACAACAGACGCAACGGGCCCGCGCCGCAATGTCTCGCTTTGAAGACCAGCAAGTCGTGATTGGCGCAATTAACCGCGCGTTGGAGATGGCAGGATCGGGCGAGACTGGCGCGATTGGCTGGGCGATGCGCAATGTGCCTGGAACTCAAGCGTTCAACCTAGACCGCCAAATGGATGTGATCCGCGCTAACATCGGCTTCGATGCGCTCATGGAAATGCGCGCGAACTCGCCTACGGGCGGGGCTCTGGGTAGCACGACCGAAAACGAGTTGCGGCTATTGCAGAGCGTGTTCGAGAGTTTGGATCAGGCGCAGGGCACAGAACAATTCCGCGCAGGGCTCAGCCGCCTTATGGAGCAATACTCGCGCTCGATGGCGAACATTCGCGCCGCATATGAGCAAGACTTCGGTCAGGAAATGCCGGACCCGGCAGCTGCCGCGCCGGGGCCAGCAGCTAACGCGCCAGCAAGTCGCCAGCAAGAAATCGAGCAGCGGCTGCGGCAACTCGATGAAGAAGAGCGGGCGCTTCAACAGCGATGACCCTGGAAGAAATTCGGGCCGAACGCGCACGGCTCCAGGAGGAGCAGGCGCGTCTAAGCTTGCGTGACTCCGCGCTCAACAATGGCGGGCGGCGGAGCATTGAGGACATTCGTCGCGAACGCGCCGCGCTTGAGGCGGAGCTACAGCAAACTGGAAATACACTTGTGCCGCGGGCGTCGCCGGGCATGTCTGTCGCGCAGAGCGAAGGGCTGCGCCCGAACGGCTACCGAGAAGACGACGGGTTGGCTTCCAATGTGATGTCTGGCCTTACTTTGGGGCTGAACGATGAGCTTGCCGGCGTTTCCGGCGCGGCAGCTGACCTGGTGCGCGGGCGCGATCCGCGCGCGGGCTTCGAGCGTGAGGCGACGCGAGCGCGCCAGACACAAGGCTCGTTCATGCGTGATCGGCCAAACGCCGCAAACCTCGCCATCGGTACAGGCGCGGCGGCTCCGATCCTTTTCTCGGGCGGCGCCGCTGCTGCGCCACAGACGACGGCTCGCGGCCTACCTCTCTTCGCGCGCCAGAGCGCGCTAGGCGCGGCTACGGGCGGTGGCATTGGTTATGCCGTCGGAGCGGCCAACGCGGACGGACAGCCGATGGAGGGCCGCTTACGGGCGGGAGCCGAATCGTCGCTTCCGGGTGCGGCGTTAGGCGCTGTAGCGCCCGCTGCTGTGAACGCCGTGGCGCCTATCGCGCGGGGCGCGGCGAACTTGGCGCGTCGCCTGCCGACGCCGCAGCCATTACCGAACTCCGCCGGTATGGGCGGCAACATCCGCATGGTCCCGCCGCCGCAAGGCCCGAGCGGGCCGCGCATTCCTGCGACAGCGCTGAACACGATTGAGCGCCTAGCTGATCGCTCTGGCCAGAGCGCCAGCCAGCTTGAGCAGCGCTTCGCCAATATTCAGCGCAACCCGCAAGGCGAGGTGCTGGCCGATGCGTTCGACACGCCCGGCGTGCAGACGTTGCGACCAATCGCGCAATCACCGGGGCGCACAGGTCAGCGTGCGGCCCGCACGGCGCGCGAGCGCATCCGCGGCGCTCAGCAGCGCATCATGACGCAGCTAACCGGCGATAAAGGATTGAACGTGCCAGAGACGCGATTTGCGGCAGTGCAGCGGCTCGAAAACGAATACCGCGATGTTTCAGCAAATGCGTATGCCCCGATGTGGCGCACGCCGGTTAGCGCAGAGGGCCGGGCGATTTATGAACAGCGCATCGCGCCGCTGCTCGACCCGCAAAACCCCAACCCAGAACTTCGCCGCATCATGCGCCAAGCGATGAAAAAGGCAGAGCGCCAGTTTGACCTCGACCGCGCTGTTGGCCGCGTCGAAGGCAATATCGACGACCACCTTGGGCGCTATGTCCATTACATCAAAATGGAGCTGGGCGAGCTTGCTCGATTCGAGGCGCGTTCACCGGGCGGCGCTTCGGGCAACCGCCTTGGCGCGCTTCGGCAGCTTTACCACCAATTCGGCGACATGATTGATCCGGCCAGCGGAGCGCCGGCAATGATCCCTGGCTATCGCAACGCCACGGCGCAGGCGGGCGACATCTTCACGGCTGAGCGCGCGCTGGACGAGGGCGCAACGTGGCTCAACATGGGTCGCGAGGAAGTGCGCGCCCGCGTCTCTCAGATGACGCCGTTCGAGCTTTATCATGCGCGCGTGTCGCTTGCGGACGAGGTGCGCCAACTGACGCGCGGTCGTGTCGTCGGTAACAAGAACGTCGCCAACGCGCTTGATGATCCGGCCATACAGGATGCGATTGCCGCCGCGTTCGAGAACCCGCGCCAAGCGGCAGACTTCATCGGCCCGCCGCGTTCGCCCCAAAGCGGCCGCGCTCAAGCCGACGCCTTCCTCGAAACAGTCAACACGCAAAACCAGCTTGCGCGCAACGCGCTAGATTGGGGCGGCGGCTCGCAATCGTGGGCAAATGCGATGTACGGCGCCGACGAAGCGGCGCAGGCGATGATTGAAGCCGGCGGCAGCGCATTGACCGGCAAACCCGGAACAGCCATCGTGCAAGCGGGCCGCTCCGCCGTCAACGCGATCACCGGCGGCATGGTCGAGCGCGCTAACAACGTACGCGGCGAAGCGCTGCTGACCCGCATCGACACCCCGGACGCCGAGTCGTTCACGCGCGCATTGATCGCCGAGCTTCGTCGCCGTGAGGCGTTGCGCAACACGAACACACGCATCTCGCGCGCCGGTGGCGCAGCGGCTGGCACGCAGCAAGGGCGCCGTAAGTGAGCGATCTTCCCGAGTCGCTTCAGCGCTGGCGCGCTCAGGCGATCGGCGCTGACGATACCCGTTCGCAAGTCATGCAAGCCGCGCAACAGCGACCGCAGCGCCGACCCATGCCGCGACAGATGCGCCAGCAAGCCCCGCCAGGCCCGCCTCCGCGCGACCGCCAAATCTACGGCATGAACCCCGGCGACGTGCTGCAACGCCACGCGATCGACACCGAGCAGGCGCGCTACAACTGGACCTACGGCGACGCAGGAGAGCGCCTGAGCGCGATCCCGCAGCTTGTGGGCGAGGCGACCGGGCTTTCCTCGCTGCGCTACCTGCCGCACGCGCTGCGCGCTGGGGACACGGAGTCAGCGCTGGTCGAGGGTGGTACGGCGGCGGCGACGCTTTTGCCGGAGGTTGCAGGGGCGCGCGGTCTGTTTGGCGCTGGGCGGGCGAGGGCGCCGCGCGTGCCGCCGCGAATTACCGAACCACCCCCCGCGCCGATCCGCCCACCCCCGCGCGAGATCGGCGCAAACGGCCTCCCTGTGCGTCCGCCAGAGCCGTTCCGTAACTCAATGCGCGGAGGGAGCGAGGATCTGAGAGAAGCCGCAAGACCGCGCACGCAGCAACCACGGCCTGACGGAGGAACAGCGCTTGATGAAACCGCGCTGCGCGCCTTGCGCGGCTTTCTTCGTGAAGACGGGCTAGAACTGCCAGCATCAATGCCGCGTTTGCCGGAAACGGAAGTCCCGGTGAACGCGTTGCGTGAAAACCAGATCGGATCGCTCGATCGCGCAGACGCTCGCCGCTACGCCAACATGACTACGCAAGCGCCGCCGATCTTGGTTCGCAACCTCGGCAACGGAAAATTCGAGGTTATTGACGGCAACCGCCGCGCCGCTGCTGCACGAATTCGTGGAGATGAAAATATTCGTGTCGTTGACGCCACGAGCCTCTTTGAACCACCTCCTGCCGCATCCAGCGCCGCTGCGGGGCCGCAGCGCACATTTCAGCATACGCCGTCTCGCAATGGAGCGGCGGGACGCATCGCACTCCCAGACGGCAACGGCTCAATTAGCTATGTTGATAATGGCGATGGGTCGTGGAGCGTGCGAGAGGTTGCCGTTGATCCCGCCGTGCGCGGAACGAAACGGGGAATTGCGCTCTACGAGGAATTGGCGCGGCAGGCGCAACAAGCGGGTGTACGCACGCTTTTAAGCGATGGCGTTGTCTCTCGTGACGCGCAGCATGTGTGGTCGGCGCTAAGCCGTCGCGGCTATCCCGTCGAGTTCAATGGCGGCCATACTTATACGCTGCCGTTAACTAAGCCACCCTCCGAACCCCTCGCCTCCACCGCAGGCTTCATCCCGATCCCGCGCGTGGTGCAGAACGATTTGCGGAGGCTGGGGAGTGCGATACAGCGACGTTTCGAGTCACCATTGTCGATCAGCGACGGCATGGGTGGCGGTGGTGGCGGTGGCGAAGGCCCGACGCGAATGCCGGATGATTTCCGCGATAGCGTCACGTCCAACGAATTTCCGATGCCTTTCGGCGCGCGCAAGTTTGGCGGCGAGGACATGCGCCATCCCGAAAGCGAGTTGCGCGCGACAGGCAATGACAGTTCGACCAAGCCGTGGCCGCCGCGTCGGCGTCCGATGCGTGAAGTGCCGCAAGAGCAGTGGCGCGATGTTTACCACGGCACTGGCGCGCAGTTTGATGAGTTTCAAATCCCGCCTGACCGCATTGGCTACAAGCACGCTGCACGCCTCTCTGCACACGACCCAGCGCGCACCAACGCTTTTATGCTGCCGGCCGTCCCTGTGGTTGGCGCGACTACTGCGTTTGCCCTTGGCCCACAGCTTCGCCGCAAAGAGGAAGAGCAGTTCGCTCGCAATCGCGCGCTCGCGCGCATGAGGCAGATGAACGACGAGCTGAGGCTAGGCGTCAGCGCATACAAAAACGGCACGCAGCAAAACGCCCCGAACCGAGGTCCGGGGCGTTGAAGTATCTAGCTGACCAGCTTGAGCCGGGGCTTCTGCTTGGCCTTGGCTTTCGCCTTGGCGTTGCGCTTCCGGGTGGCGACACCCTTCTGCGCGGCTTCGACACGGCGCCAGTGCTGAATCTCTTCCGCAGTGGCTGGGGCGTGCATCGGAATGCCCGCCGCCGTGATGATCAGAACTTGCAGAGCAAGCGCGACCATCCATTCGCCGTCCGTGATCTGAACCTCTCCGGTCGGCTTGACGATGCGTTGCCGCGCCTCTTGCCGGTCGTAGCGATCTGCCATCACGTCAGAAGCCGTCGCGATGTCGGCAGCTTCCGCTTCCGAGCCGTGATAAGCGGCCCACTCTCGATCGACACGGTCGATCTTCAAACTGGCTCCGAGGTAGGTGGTCGGCACGATCAAGAAGGCGATCGAAACCAACCTTGCCAGCGTGGCGGACGAGCGAACCGCCGGGCGAATGTCGAATTTGAACCGGCCGGCCAACGTGGAGAACACGAAGGCGAGGACGGCGCACGAAGCCGAGAGGGCCGCGTGCTGAAGGCCAGAGACGTGATCTGCGACGCTGCCGTAAGCGCCGAGGGCCGACTTGGACTCAAGGGTTGCGACCAAGAGCAAAAGCAGGCCGGTAAGGCCGAGTTGTTTCCAGTTCTTAAGCATTGGGTTTCTCCATCCAATGCGCCAAGTATAGCCGCTGTAGTGCCGCCTTGTCAAGCCGCCGTAGTTCCGCTACGGTGCGGGCATGGGAAAGCACACAAAACAGCCGGTCAGCCTCCGTCTCAGCCAGGAGGAGATGGATTTGCTCGATGCGATGGGCGCGCGCCATGGCGGCAAGTCGGCCGCGATCATCGCGGGGCTCAAACTGCTCAGCGGGCAAAACGCAATCAGTGTGGAAGAGGCGATAGCACGGCTCGCAATCGAGCACGGCCTCGACCCGCCGAAGCGAAAGAAAAAATGAACATCAACCCAAGGGCTCTTCGGAGCCCTTTTTCTTTGGGCGCTTAAATGGCTAGAGATGGAAACGGCGATTTCACGCGCGAGGTAACACCGCCTGTGAACGGTGACGTTGCTGACGCCGACGACTTCAACACCGAGATGGATTCAATCGCGACCGCGCTCAGCGACAGCATCAACAAAGCCGGCACGAAGGCGTTTGCGGCGGACCAACCCATGGGCTCGCATAAGCTCACCGGGCTCAGCGCTGGCTCGGCAAACGGGCACAGCATCCGATACGAGCAGGTCAGCGGCATACTGACCGCTGGCGTCGCTGACGCGAAGCTTGCAGCCATCATTGGGCTGACCTGGGCCGATGACCGCATGCTCGATCTAACTGGCGCGAACACCATTGCGGTGGTGACGTATGCGACGGTCGCGACGAACCTGTTCACGCAGGACATCACCTATGCTGACACCGATCTGCGGATCGTCGCCAACACGAGCGACGCGGCTGACAATGCCTTGCTGCGCTTGCTTGGCGGGGGCGGCATCGCATCGACTCGTGGCGGCGCTATTACCGTTGCGGGCAACGAGCACGCGAACTTGGGGCGAATCACGCTGACCTCTGGCGATGGCGCGGGCGGTATTGTTATCGACGGCAGCGCTGGCGGCGGCATCACGCGCATCGTTGGCTCTGCCACGAACGACAGCGCGACCGCGGGCGACGTGGGGCAGGTCATTTCCTCGACCATCGCCAGCGGCTCGGCTACGAGCTTGACGACTGGCACGGCGAAGAACCTCACCAGTATCCCGCTCACGGCGGGCGATTGGGATGTGTGTCTTGCCGCGTATTACGGGCCGGCGAACACAACGGTTTTCTCGGTCCTGCAGGCAAGTATTTCCCAAACGTCTGCCACGCACGACATCGCACCGGGCGCGATAGCAAGTTGGTACGGCTCGGTTACGAGCAACGGGGCTTTCTTTCCAAGCCTCACGCTTTCGCAGTATCGTATCTCGCTCGCTTCTACGACCACGATCTATGCGGTGGTCAGCTCGACGTTCACGACCAGCACAAATGTGGCTTACGGCATGATCACAGCACGGAGACGGCGTTGAAATTCATCCTCGCAGCACTGGCGTTTTTCGCCTTCGCAACACCGGCAGCGGCACAACGATGGATCGTCGCAGGCGACAGCATCGTGACTTTGGCAACAGGCGGGACGCCGCGCGATCTGCAATGGTCGCTGATCACCCAGGAGCGCAGCGTCGCGTTTGAGAACATAGGCTCGCCGGGCATGACGCTGGGCGGCCCTCCGTTGGGCGGTTTCAATGATCCCGAGATCGGTGAAACGCTTGATCGCATGTGTGGCGCGCTAAGCGCCTGCACTGGTTTGATTGTACAAGTTGGCGTCAACGACTGGGCGGCCAATGTCTCGATGGCCAACATCAACGCAGGAATGGACCGCTTCCTGAATTGGGCCAGTTCGCGCGGCAAGACTGTCTTGATGCTCGACCTCATTTACTACCGCGACGGCGAGCTTGGCGCTCCCGTCAACGCTGCTGGCAACACGGTATCAAGCATCCGGTTAGCGCGTGCGCTTAGGTGCGGTGCGGCTGGGCCGAGTGTGTGCGTATTCGCGGGGCGTCCCGCGAACTTCAACGTGGCCACAGCGGGATACTATCAGAGCGACGGCACGCATCTGACGCCAGCCGGGCGCCGCGCTTACGCAACGTGGGTCGAAAGCGCCGCGAGCGCTGCCGGGCTATTTTAAGGAGATCGCAATGAAGAATTTTCTCGATGAATGGGTGGGCGATCTTCTGGAGGGCCGCGCCGACAAAGGATGGACGCCCACGCTTTTCATGTCGCCCAAGCGCGCGGCGGAATACGAGACCATAGCTGGGCTGCCAGTTGGCGTCGATGAAGCGCTTGCCGACACGGATATTGAGGTCCGCAACCTACGCGAACACAAGCGGATTACCGAACTGCAAAACGCTAAAGGCGAGATCGAAACGCACGAAACGATCGTGCCTGCGGGTGAAGTCATGGCGCGCTTCGATGGCGTGACCGGCAAGTAAGGATCACACCATGGCTTATGAATCTGAACAACCTGCCTCGGCGGGGGGCGACCCCGCGTCTCAAGCCCGCGCCTTCCTCGAAGCGGCAGGCGTTCGCGGGATCACCATCACAGGCGGCGGCGAGAGCTGGCGCGTGTCTGTGGGCTGGAACGAGCCTGAGCGCTTCGTGGTGGCGTTCAGCGAAAAGAACCCGAACACCCCCACGGACCCGCTTTTCCTCGCGCAGGAGGCGCTAGCAGCGCTGATCCGCAACGAGGGGCCGTGCCCGCACGCTTCACATGAAACGCCAGCCCCCGAGACGGACGAGCTTTGGGCGCCAACGGAGTTCACCCAAAACCAGTGGGATCAGCTTGACCCCGGCTACGATCACGAAACGCCGGAGCCGCAGTTTTTGCACGAAATAGAGGACGAAGATTTCGGCGCTGAGATGCTTGCGGCGGAGAGCGATGCGGAGCAGATTCCAGATGCCCTAGAGCGACAGCTTGACGGTGCTGAGGTCGTGGTTCAGCCGGGGGAAGAGGCCACCGAAACTCTGGAAACGGAGCCCGCGCTACACTCTTCCCCCGACCACGCTGCCTACCCCGGCGTCGCCATCCTCAGCGATGACATCTCCATCGCCCTCGCCCAGGTCATCGAAGCCGTAGCAGCGGAAGAGGAAGCCCGCGTTCTCGCGGTCGAGGCGCTTCAGTCTGACGATCTGCAAAACTTCCGCGATTACAGCAACTGGCCGCAGGGTGTGGAAATGCCCGCGCATGTGCAGATTGGCGCGGCGCGCTTTCAGGGGCTCTCACAGCGCCGCACGGCGATCCAGGATCACTCCCTGGCGCTTCGCCGCTCCGCCCGCGATCACCGCGCCAGGGGCGATCTGAGCGCGCTCCAGGCGATGCGTGACGGCTTGGGCGTCGGCTGGCCGTGACACCCGCAGAGGCGACGCTGTGGCTCATAGCATCGCCTTTCATCATCATCGGCGGCGGGGCGATCCTCGCCATCGCTATTCGCGCGTTTAGCCCGGAGGCTCAGGTGCAGTTGTACGCTCCCGTCAAAGCATGGGCGGGCGCGCACCCGCTTGCCTTCCGAACACTGATCGTCCTGGGCGGCTGGGCGCTGGCCCGGATCGCGGGCGGGGTGCTGAGCCTCGTTGCGACGCTGGCGCTGGCCGTGTGGGTGTTCGTGCTGGTGATCCGGTACTGGCAGACGCCGTGGGTGCTGCCGGCGTGGCGGTTCGTCAAAGCATCGGCCCTGGACCTCTGGGACTGGGCCTGGGCGCGTTTCAACGGAATCCCCGAGCAACAGCGCCGGGTGGCGGCGAGGCGCGCGGCGGACTTCGCTATCGAGGCCAAGAGCGTGGACGTGGCGATCGCCGCGGACTCGCCGGAGGGCGACAGCCAGCTTGTGGCCCAGCTCACCGCCTGGGACGAGGAGATCGAGCGCTTGCTGACGCTGCCGCGCCGCCGCACCAAGGCGGAGAACGATCAGCTTTCCGCCATGTCGAAACAGCGCCAGGCGATGCAGGCGCAGCTTCTGGGGGCGGGCGCAATTCCGGCCGCGCCGTTGGCTGCTTTCGGATCGGTCGGAAACCGCCAAGGCTTCTTCGGCCCGGTCGCGGCGATTGCTGGCGGCAAGCTGTGGATCGCGGGCGCGGCGGTGTTCGTCGCGCTGCTTGGCGCGCTCGGCTTCCAGACTGCGCGGCTCGATCACGCCAAGGACGACCTGCGGGAGGCGCGCTCGGAACGCGACGCGGCGCTCCAGTACGGCAACGACATGGCGGCGCTCGCTGAGCGCCGCAACCAAGACGTGGCGAACGTGCGCGAAGAAAACGCGGACAGCCGCGATTTGATCGAGAGCGTCCAGTCACGCAATGCGCGCTTGGAGGCGCGAGAAAGAGAAAGGAACCGTCTTGCTCAAGAAAACAACAATGCTGCTGCTGTCGATTTCAGCGACCGCCTGCGCGACCTCACCATTCAACCGCTCTTGTCCGCTCCCGCCCCCAGCGGTGATCCCGCCAGCGGAGTGCCAGACGCAACCGGCAGCGATCCCGACGCTTGATTCGACCCCCAGTCCCTTGTCGGCAGAAGAGGCTGTTGCGCTCGCTGTTGGCTATGCTGATCGCGTCCGCACGCAGGCGGTCAATCAAAACGAAGTCGCTGCCCGTTGCGCGCAATGGGCGCGGCGCGTGGCCGATGAGCAAGCGCAGCCGTGAGGCTCGGCTTTAGCGCGCTCTGCGTCGCGCTGTTCTGTTTCATGATCGTCGCGCTTCTCGGGCTGGAAGTGCTGCAAATCGTAGGGGCTGCATTTTGACCGATACACCAGGCGAATTGGACCGCCTCCGAGCACAGCAAATGACCTTCGCAGAAAAGCAAGGTGAGCATAACGCGCGACTTGGCTCGCTGGAAGATTCAAGATTACAGCTGCATGACGATCTGCGAGAAATCCGCGATCTGATCCGGCAAGGCCAGCAACTTACGCGCCCGCCTGTACAAGACGCCAACGCGCTGGCTATGCACAACCTCGCTGACGTGCTGCGCCGGCAAGTCGAAGCGCAAGCGGCCAAGCCAACGATCGGCGCAGAAATCGCGCACGCTTTGGCGACGCACGCATCCAACAACAAAGGCGGAAACGCCGTCCTGTGGCTCGCGCTTGGCGCGGTGCTGATGGCGGCGATCTTCCTGGCCTGGGGAAACCTGACATGAGCATTCTCGACCAAATGCGCGTGCTCCTGCGTGAGCACAAAGAGGAAGCGGAGGCCCGCAAGGCTGCGATCAAGCCGGACCCGCCGCATGTCACCGTTCCCGCATCGCTGGTGCGCGCGACGAATCTCGCTTCATGGATGGCGTATTTCGCGCTTGTGTACTTCCTGCTCCTCTACACGTTCGACATCGCGCGCGACCGTTCCGCCTCGCTGCATGTGACGCACTTCGGCACATGGGTGGGCGATATTCAAATCTACGCGCCGTACATCATCGGGTTCTTGGTGGTTGCGGTCGGCATTCCATACGTGGCGAAGATCGCAATCCCGACCTTCACCCGCTTGTCGTGGCGTGAGGCGGCGACAGAAAAGGCTTGGGCGCTCTTCATTGCTGTCGCCGTTTCCTTTGTCGTCATCGCGGGCACATTCACCGTACAGGGTGATACGATCTTGGAGCGGGATCGCGAAAGCGTGGTTGCGGTGGAGCAAACCCAGCAAGCCGCTTCTGTGCTGCAAGCGCAAATCACGTCAAAAGAGGCAGAGCTTCGCTCCATGATGGAGAACCGCAATGCCTACCTCGCCCAAGCAGCTTCCGTTGGCGCTGTCGAGTGGCAGCGATCTTACATCGACCAAACTAGTCGAAGCGACCCTCAGCGAGATCGGATTGTCCGCGCACTGGGAGCCGCGCGTTCAGCAGATAATGTCCGCGCTGAACTGGCCACCCTTCGCGAGCGCGCAGCTACTCAAACAACAACTGCTGCGGTTGCGTCGCGCGTCACGACTGCCTCCAATGGCTGGATAGCCTCAACGCTCGGCTGGCTTGAAGGCGCGCGGGCAATGCTGCTCTCGTTCGTCATGGACATCGTGTGCTTGATCATGCCGCTGATCGCGCTGCGGCTTGAGCTGAAGCGCAACCAGCAACTTGGCATGGGCGACTCCTCCGGCTGGGCCGACGACGCGCACCGGATCGAAGATCACACCGCAGACGACCCGCTGCCAGTGCAGCCGATGAAAGGCCCGCGCGAAGTCGTACGCGACGCAGAGACTGGCGAGGAGCTGATCAAGATCACGCCGAAGGCTCACTGGCGCAAAAAGAAGGGCAAGCCGCAGCGCATCGAAGCTGACGTTATGGCTATGGCCGACGAAACCGGCGTCCCTGACGGCGGCGCGCGGGCGGGGTCAGTCGCTCCAGGGTTCGTCGCCCCAGTCGCCGATGAACCAAGCAGTGAGGCCGCTGACACCTACGCAGATGAACAGCAGCACGAAGAAGCCGTGCCAGAGATCGACCAAAACATCCTCCAACTCACCGACGAAGACTACGCCAACCTACCGTCTGCGGAAAACGAAATCACCGAGACGACCGACAGCGCCGTAGAAGATCACAGCGAAGAACAGACCGAGAGCGAGACCGCCAGCGAATACGTCCCCGCATTCCCAGCACTGACCTACGAGCGCGCCGTCGCTGCTGACGATGAGGAGCCCGACGCTCATGTGCGCGCTCGCAACGAATACGCTGACGCAAAATAGGAGAGCATCATGGAATTTCTGCACCCGCCCGGCTGGGAGCTCGGCGTCTTCCTCGGAAGCTGCGCCGTGTTCACGGTCGTTAACGAGATCATGAAGCGCGTCATGGCGAAGCTGCTGGCGAAGTTCTAGCGTAGGTCATTCCATGCTTATCCGGTTGACACCCACAAACACTTCTGCTAGTGTGGGCAAATCGAGAGGAGATTTGGATATGCGTAAAATCCTGGTTGACGACAACGGGCCAACCAATGGCTTTCGTTTCGAGGCAGAACTCGTTGGGGCGACGCCGTTCGTTTTTGGCTTCGGCGATAGCGAGGAAGAAGCCCTTTACAGCATCGCTTTGAAGCTTGGCTTCGATGACCTCGGAGACATGGAATATGAGATCGTTAAGCGTGGGGAGTTTTAAGCCATGCACACGATCACCACAAACCGCACCATAAAAGTGTTCACCAACCCCGTGGAGGCGGACACCGTGGCCGCCGGAATCAACGCCGACGACGAGGGCGTGGAGGCCATTGTTGTTCCCCAGCGCCAGCCAAATCGCTGGGTGATCGAAATCCACGACAGTGAGACCGGCGAGTTCGTGGGGTGTCTGTGAATGACGACCCTCCCGTTCCCCCGCTCGCTGCCTGAGTTCCAGCGCCTGTTCCCGAACGATCAGGCATGCGCCGATTACCTTGAGCGCATCCGCTGGCCCAACGGCTTCATCTGCCCGAAATGCATCGAGCGGGGCGAGCCGTTCCGCTTTGAGGCCCGGCCCGGCGTGCTGCGTTGTCGGAAATGCCGAAGGGATACAGGGCTTACGGCGGGCACGGTGATGGAGCGGACGCACACGCCGCTTTCGACGTGGTTCTGGGGCGCTTACCTCGTATCCACGCTCACCAGCGGCATGTCCGCCGTTCAATTCCAGCGCCAGCTTGGCCTCACCCGCTACGAGACCGCCTTCCAAATCCTGCACAAGCTGCGGGCCGGGATGGTCCGCCAAGGCCGGGACATGATCGGCACTGACTGCGCCCATGTCGAAGTTGATGAGACGTGGGTAGGTGGCAAAACCCGTGGCGAAGGCCGGGGCGTGCATGACCAAGTGCCGGTGATCGCCGCCGTTGAAGTGCGCCACAAGATCAAGGGTGCAAAGCGCCGAGGCGGACGTATCGCCGGGCGGCTCCGCATGGAGGCTTTGCCAGACCGCACCGCCAAGAGCCTTTGCGGCTTCGTGGAAAGCGCTGTCGATCCCGCCGCTATGATCGTCACCGATAATTGGGCGGGCTACGCCAGCCTTGAGCGGCGGGGTTACTCGCACCTCGCCGTGACCGAGGGCGGCGATCCCGCCGTCGCTGAGGAATACCTGCCGATCATCCACTTGGTTTTCTCGAACCTGAAAACGTGGATCAACGGGGCGCACCACGGCGTCAGCCCGAAGCACCTGCAAGCCTATTTGAACGAGTTCACTTTCCGCTTTAACCGGCGGCTCTACCCGTTCAATTCGTTCCGTTCGCTGCTTGGCATTAGCGGCGGGAACGAAGCGCCGACCTATGCCGACCTCTACAGCGGAGAGTGGGCGCACCCCACGGTTAGTGATCATGGGTGAAAACCGGATAAGCATGGTTCATTCCTCGCTCGGTGCTTCGATAGCCCAGCTTGCGAGCGATGCACTCGGCTCGGCTTCGTCCAGATCGTTGCCGTAAGTGACGTAGACGATCTCCAGTGACGATGAGCCGTCCTCAAACGCAAAGCGCTTCATTCGTTTGTCAAACTCGGCCGCGCATCGTCGGTGATCCGCCTCGTCACTCCAGCCCATCTTGGAGCCGCGTGATGCGATTAAGAACGACCAGAAGCCACTGACGGGCGAGGGGATTAGCCCAGAGACGCTTCCGCCGGGAAAGATGTCGCCAGCGATCTCGCAGGCTTTGCCAAGCGTCTCCAGCTTGTAGCAGGTGACGATGATCGCCCTGTGCAGCACGGTACCCATCTAGCCTTGCTCCTTATCCGGGCCGCGTGCTGGAACGACAAACTCCAAGCCGTCCACTTGCTTGATCGCGTGGCTCACCTTGTCGCGGTAGTGCTCGGCGCCCGGCGGTAGATTGATGCTGTCGAGACTGGCCCAATAGGCGTTGCCGGTGACGAGGCACGTTTGCTGTTGCGTGCCGTAGCTCCAATAGAACTCGGTCGGCCACAGTTCACCCTTGCGCACCGGGTGCGGCACGGGCCGCTTCCAGCATCAGCCGCGCATTGTGCGCTGGTGAGCGTGCCGGGCTTCCGTGCGTGCGCTCCGCTAAGAGATCGCAGGCGTCCGTGATCGCAGCGCGCGGCACAATCGCCATAAGGCGATGAAACACGCTGTCGGGATGCACTTGCGACAAACCGAATAGATGCTCGCGCAGCATCTTCTCTGCGGGCTGCAACGCGATGCGCTTCTCAGGTCCGCAATGGCTTGTATTGCGTCGCGCCTCATCGCGTGTGTAAACGCCCGCTGCAAAGATTTCGGTGGTGTAGCCGTTGGCCGGAGCGCGCCACCAAGCTTGATGCTCGCCGGACCAAATCAGCGTCGGCTCATACTGATCGTCCGCCGCGCCGAAAGCGGTCAGCCGGTCGTTCGCGTCCGTGCCCTTACAGGTTTGGTGGGTCACTTAGGTTGCTCCTGTGAAGTCCCGCGCGCTTGTGCGACCGCCGCCAATCCCAGCTCGGTAAGCCGATAAACATACGCGCCGCGTCGCGGGTGAGCGTGGCGGCATTGCCGCTCGACAAGTCCCCACGCGCAAAACTTTCGCAGCCAAGCGGAATGAGGCGAAGCATCTGTCGCCCCGATATCCATGGGCCGAAGCCATGCGTCGCCGTCCAATGTGCGGAGCGCGTTCACCTGTTCCCACGGAAGCGCGGAGACCTTTGCGAGCACATCAGACATCGGACGCGGCCTTCTGGAGACCGTGCGCTATGGCCTCGTGCTTGTCTCGACAATCCGGGTTCGTACAAACGCGGACCACGCGACCCTTAAAATCAATCGCGCAGTCGGAACATGCGTACACAGTTTCCGTGGCGCAGATTTCGCAGGGTCCGGTGCGCTCCAAATAGGGACACTTGAACGTCCCATAGTGCTGCCCGCCGCAATCCTTGCAGGGCGCAAATCCGGGTGACGGGTTTGGCGGGTTTATGGCGGGTTTAGACTGCCTCACTCGCGCATCTCCTTTGCAAGGCGCCGTTCGCGTGCGGCAGCTTCGCGAGCCTCGTGCGCGTCGGCCACGTCTTTGTAGGCGTTGCGCCAAAGCGCGCAGCTCTGCGCCAGTCGGATGATTCCGAGCGGAATGTGAGTAGGGTAGGGCTGCTCGTCATCAAGATCGCTGTCGCCAATGCGACATCCGCTGCGGGCGTAAGCGTCAATCACCGCGTCGATAACCTTCCGCATGTCGCGGCCTTGCTCGACGGGGCCATACTCAGGAAGCGCCATCACATTTCCTCCGTGGCTTCTGGATGCGGCGGGCCCTGCGCGGGTGCGACTGTCGCCTTGGCGAGTGCGCGCAGCGCCAGCGACCACGTTGCTTGCGTGTGGCCACGTTCCTCTAATGCTTTCAGGGCTGCGTAGAGGTCTGGCGCCGCCGCTATGAGGCGCGCGTCGGCTTCATAAGCGCGGTCAAGCTCTACGACGACGAGACGGTCGCCATCTGCATCGTGATGACACACGTCCCACCCGTCGCCGTAAACCTGCTTAGTTACTTCCCACGGCCCCGGCGTAAACTTCGTCTCGCTCACTTCTATCTCTCCTCACTTCCGCGCGGGGCGGGGGATTACAGTACGGTGCCGCCGTCTCCAGAAATGCCGCCGCTGCCGCCGTCGCCTTCCTCGCGCTCTTGCTTGCGATGCTGGTCCGCTTTGTCGATCAGCGGCTGTGCGCCATCGATCAAATGGCCGCGTCCTGCATCGCGCAAATCTTGGCGCTCTTGCTCGGTCATCATGTCTGCTGTGCTACGCATCGTGCTCTCCTAGGTTTGTTGGGTCAGTCGGTAACGGGCTGGATCAGGCGCCGGTCGTTTGCGACACGCAACAACGTGTCCGCATGGCACCAGCGCGCATTCACCGCGCAGAAACAGGCGAGGTCTTTGCCCGCAAGCGCTTCGCGGATTTCATCGTCGCTCGGATAGCCGCACAGCGCGCGCATTTCCGGGTCGCGCAGCATGTCTTCAAAAAATCCGACCGCACCCTCAGCGTCGATCGCCTGACGCCCTAGCGGGCCTTCTGCGCCGATGGGGAAGGGGTTGCCGAAGCGCATGCCAGGGCCGCGCGTGACCTTCACGGCGTTTGGCGGCATGCGCCAACCCGCTGTGCGCTGAAGCTGGATGCGCTTAGGCATTGGCCGTCTTTCTGTTGCGCGTTGCCCATGCTTTTTTGCGAATGGCGCGCAGCTCTTCCGGCGTCTTTGGGGGTGACTTCTTGCGCGGCGCTTGACCGGGCAGATAAACGCCGCAATCCAGGCCGGTGCACGGCGTTTGCGCGCACACGCATTTCCACTCGGTAGCGGTCATTGCGCATTGTCTCCCAAGGCTGAAGCCGCACGCGGCGAGGGGCTGAAACGTCCTGTGCTCACAGCAGCGCCTGCGCCGCCGCCCAGATGCCGGACGCCGCCCACAGCACCGCAGCGACCGTCAGAAGCGACCAGCCGAGGATTTCCGAAGCCGTCCATATGCGGGGCGACTGCGGCGGTCGCGACGGAGCGCGCTTAATGATGATGCCGCCTACACCCCCAGCCATGATTGCACCTCTTCAGCTAAAGCCGCATCCGGCGTGTCCATGAATTGCGCAAAGAGCTGGTCGGCGCGCACCGAGCGCTCGCAAGCGCCAGTTTTCGCGACAACCGAAGCATAGGCAAGCGCGGCGGCTTTGAACGCCGCGTGTGCGGCAGCAATTTCATCGCCGTGGCAAGCGAACCATTCGCGGCGGTCGTTGGCGTCTGCATGTGTCCAGGTCATGCCTCAACCAACCACGCGGCGCGGCAATCGTCAACTAGCAAACGTAAACTTGCGTCGTTTTTTGTTGACGAGGCGTGAAAGCGTGCTTAGCGTCGCAAACATGAACAAGGTCATTCTGTCCTGCCGCGTGCCGGCGGCGCTGCGACGCAAAGTCGAGATCGCCGCCAAGCACGATCACCGCACAATGTCATCGTGGCTGGAAAAGGTGATCGCGGAAGCGATCGACAAACCCACGAGAGGAAAATGACCCTAAAAGCCAAGCCCGCCGCGCTGAAAGCCTACATGCGCGCGTCCGCCGCCATGCTCGCGGGCGACATCACCGCCGACGATCTGCCCGCGCGCAAGCCGCGTCGCAAGCCAACCAAGCGTGAAGCGCCGCGCCAGATCGCCATCGTTACGCACCTGCGCCGACATTTGCCAGAAGGCTCGCTGGTCTTCCACATTCCCAACCACCGCCGCAGCGAAAACCACGGCCACTTCCTGCGCGCCATGGGGCAGATCGCCGGCATGCCGGACTTGCTGGTGTGCGTGCCGCATCCGCTTGGGCAAGCGCCGACGCAACCGGGCGGCTTGTGGTTCGGGCTTGAGGTGAAGGACGAAGGCGGCGTCGTTTCCGATCGCCAAGCCTACTGGCACGGCGTGCTCGCCGCGCTCGGCTGTCCGTGCGCCGTGGTGACGGACGTTAGGGGCGCTGTGGTGTTTCTTGAGGGATGGGGGGTTCGGTTTCAATGACCTCGCGCTGGCGTACGGAGACCATAGGTGACGCGACGCTGATATGCGGTGATGCGCGCGAAGTGCTGCCCGCAATACGCGCTGCCGACATGGTGATGATGGACCCGCCGTATGGGCACAACAACAACAACGGCGACCTAATACATCGGAGGGAGGCCGCCCTAGGTCGCCCTCCCTCCGATGGGGATACATCGGTGGGGCGCCCAATAGCTAACGACGGGCCGGAAGCGAATGAGCTTCTGCGTGCAATTCTTCCCGAGCTACGTCGCATCCTCCCGCCTGGCGGCTGCTGCTGCTGCTGCTGCGGCGGCGGACCCGATCCGCAATTCGCGCGCTGGTCGTTGTGGCTCGATGAAGTTTTGAACTTCAAGCAAATGGTCGTTTGGGACAAGGGGCCGATGGGTATGGGTTGGCATTATCGCCGCTCATACGAAACGGTTTTAGTCGCAGAGAAGCCCGGCGCCGCGTGTCGCTGGTTCGACAAAACCAGCGCGGTCGAAAACATCATCCGCCCCGGCTCGCTACCGGTGAACAAAATTATTCCCGGCGCTGAACACCATCCAACCGAGAAACCATTAGGGCTAAAAGCGCACTTCATTCGGCTCCACACAGAGCCGGGGCATACGGTGCTTGATCCCTTTATGGGGTCGGGATCAACCGGCGCGGCGGCCATTTCATTGGGGCGCAAATTCATCGGCATTGAAATTGATGAAGTGTTTTTCGACGGCTGCGTCCGTCGATTGGAGCGCCTTCAGGATGCGCCGTTGTTCGACGAGCCGCGCGCCAAACCAACACAAGAACTGCTGGATTTATAGGGGGCAGCAACAATGACCAGCCGCACAGCACGCACGCGCGACCGCGACCACACGCGCCGCGAATGGACGCCGGAGCGTCACGCCAAGGTTAAGGAAGCGTATCGCCGCTCCAATTCCGTCAACGGCTGGAGCGAAGAGGAGGAGCGCGCCGCCCGCGCAATGTGGGCCGGCGGCGTCAAGGCGCGTGAGATTGCCGACGCGCTCAACGCGCGTTTCAACAAACGCCGCACCGAACGCGCCGTCATTGGCCGCATGCACCGCATCGGCGCACGCGCCGGCCACGACACCACCGAATGGCCAGCCGAGGAAGTCGCGATATTGCTCGCCGCCATGCAACGCGGCGCATCCGGCAAGGAAATGAGCCGCCTGACCGGCCGCTCGCCTGCCGCCGTCGCCGGAAAACTGCAGCGGCTACGTTCGGCCGCCGCCGAAGAACGCGCCGCGGAGGCGACGCGGGCGACGCCGTGTCAGCCGTACAATCCCGCGCGCGATCCGAAGCCGGAGTGGTTGCGCAGAAACCTCCACCAGCAAAGCAAGGAAGCAAGACAGCTATGAAGATCATCACCGCCGACGAACGCCTCGCCGAAAGGCACGCGCCAAAAATCCTGATCGCTGGCCCCGCCGGCATCGGCAAGACCAGCCTTCTCCGCACCGTGCATCCTGAAACGACGCTGTTCATCGACATGGAAGCGGGCGACCTAAGCGTCCGTGACGTGCCGTGCGACACGATGCGCCCGACGACATGGCCGGAGATGCGCAACCTCGCGTGCTTCCTTGGCGGCCCTGACGTGTCGCTCCCTGACGGCGCGCCGTACAGCCAGAGCCATTACGACGCGATGCGCGAGCAATTCGCTGACACGATCGACCTCAGCAAGTACGACCTGCTGTTCATCGACTCAATCACTGTCGCGCTTCGTCTTTGCTTGCGCTGGGCGCAACAGCAGCCGGAAGCATTTTCTGAAAAGACCGGCAAGCCTGATCCACGCGGCGCCTACGGCCTGCTTGGGCGTGAGGCGCTGCAATGGCTCACGCGCCTTCAGCACACACGCGGCAAGGCTGTCGTGTTCGTGTCGATCCTCGAAAACGTCAAAGACGAGTTCGGCCGCGCTTCTTACGAGTTGCAGCTTGAAGGCCAGAAAGCAGGGCGCGAGCTTCCCGGTCTGGTCGATCAAGTCATTGCCATGGGCATGATCACGCCGCCCGGCGCTGACGACGGCGCGCCGAAAGTTCGCGGCTTCCTGTGTACGCCGGAGGCTGATAACTTTACCGGCTTCATGCCGAAGGATCGCAGCGGCAAGCTCGATCCCTATGAGCGCCCCGACCTCGGCGCGCTGCTTACGAAACTAAGTTCACCCGCTTCGACATAAACCAAGCGGTGAAACCCGCACCGGCGACTGCGGCCTAGTCGATCGCCAACAAAGCAAGCAAGGAAACCAGCAAATGAGCAATCTCGATTTCAACACCGCCGACACGCAAGCCGAGACAATTCCCGACGGTTCGACTGTGCCGGTCATCTTCGCGCTCGTGCATGGCGATGCCGGTCCTGAAAACACGCTGCACAAAAGCAAGAGCAGCGAAGCGCTGATGTTGTCGCTCGAAGCCACCGTGACCAGCGGCCCGTTCGCGCGCCGCAAGTTCTGGCCGCGTTACTACATGGGCGCCGCGACCGGTGCGATGACCGAGGGCCAGGAAACTGCCGTCGGCATCAGCCGTAAAATGCTGCGTGCGATCGTGGAGGCTTCGCGCGGCTTCAGCCCGACCGACGAGACGCCGGCCGCAGTCAAGGCGCGTCAGCTCAAGAGCCTGACTGAACTCGACGGCATGGAATGCACGGTCGTTACCGGCATCGAGAAAGGCCGCGATGGCTTCGACGACAAGACCGTCATCAAGCGCGTCGTGCCGCATGGTAAGAAGGGCGATAGCTTCAACGCTGCCGCTGAAAGCGCGTCGATGAAAAACGCCAAGCCGACGCCAGCCAAGACGCAAGGCTGGTGAGATGGTTAGCACCACGTCAAGCGTAAAGTTAACGCAAAAGGAGCGCCAGGACGCAACCATACGCGCCACCACGGCAATGCTCACGGCGCATCCCTTTAACGAGGTGCTGACAGCGGAAGAGGAGCGCGGCCTTAGTGTCGCGCTCCCGATCCTGCGCGGCTTCGCCGAGCAAATGGGCTGCATCGACACGCCGCTCGGCGGCTGGAGCCGCGAGCAAATCATGCGCTTTCTGGCGCTGGCGATTCGCTCCGCCGTGCCGCTGCGCACGCTGCCAGATCACGAAGCCTTCAGAGAGTTCAGCGATGAATGTCCCATTTAAGAGTACAGTCCTGAAGCCCTACCACATCGCGCCCAACGGCCATCTGTGGGCGCTCAAGCGCGGGCGCTTCATCGTCTCCAAACATGAAACCAAATTAGCCGCGGAAATCGCGCTGGAGCTTGCACGCAATGGACGCCTCAATCATCGACCTCAACAATAGCGCAACGCGGCGCCATGCTTTCTCTAACGAACTAACCGCCCGCATCGACGCCGTTGCGTCGCTTGATCTGCGGCAGTCAATGGTCGCGCACCTCATAGGCCAGCTCGAAAAGAACCCGCCGCCTGCCGACGATTACTGGGGCCGTAGCATCTCCGCATCAGCCGTCGGTGACGAGTGCGCGCGGCGCGTACAGCTTTCAGTGTGGCCGAGCTTTCACCCGGAGGCGCGCGAACCAAAACGCCGGCCGCTCGATGACAAGACGCGCGTCGTGTTTGCACGCGGTCACGCCACCGAAGAGATGATGGCAGGTTGGATCAAGGCTGCGGGCTTGCCGCTCTCGACCGAGACCGCCGTACAGATTGAAGGTGCGCGCTCGTACCAGCATGGCTTCACCACCGCAGGCGGGCATATCAAGGGATTTGCCGACGGCGTGTTTGCCGGAGCACCATTCCAAGCAACGCGTGCGCTGTGGGAAAACAAAACTCTCGGCAAGAAAAGCTGGAGCGCCGCCTGGCGTCACGGCATCGCCAAGGCGCACCCTAAGTACGATGCGCAAGTGCATCTGCTCATGCCGTACATGAACGCTGACGCGACGTTGCTCACAGCGCTCAACGCCGACACCGGCGAAATCTATGCAGAGCTGATGCCGATCGACCAGCACAAGGCGCAAGCAGCAAGCGACAAAGCCGTACACATCCTGCGCGCAACGCGCGCGGGCGACCTACTCCCAAAGGCGGGCGCCGACGGCGACAGCTTCCCTTGCAAGTGGTGCCGCTTCGTGGATGAATGTTGGGCTTGAAATCCCCTTGGCAGGGGAAAGGGGAATATCATGAAATTCAAAGCACATCCGACGACCTATGCGGGCGTCAATTTCCGTTCGCGCCTTGAGGCGCGGTGGGCGGCGTTTTTCGACATCGTACAAATAAAATGGGAATACGAGCCCTATGATCTTGAGGGCTGGTCACCTGACTTTAGTATTATCTTCCCTAGCGGTCTTTCCACGCTGGTTGAAGTGAAGCCGATCGATTGGAAGAAAGACGGAATTTTTTCCTGCTTTGAACGCGAAGACCTTCAAAAAGCATGGCGTCATGTCGAACATGAAAAGCCTATTTTAGTCCTTGGGCTGGGACCGTCTACGGCTTCAAAAACCTACGCCGCTATCGGTCCATGGCTGGAAGAGAGGAGCAGCGGCGAGCGCGACATTTCGGAAATGATCGTTCTTGATAAATCTGACGGTGATCCAGGCGCCAAAATAGACTGGGTTTGGCGCGAAGCTGGCAACCGAACGCAATGGCGCGCGCCAACGCGGACGCGGTGACGCGCCATGTCATTCGCAGATTGCCCGCAGACAATGCGCGAGGCTGCTCTATGGCACGCCGCCGCCGGCCGCCCGGTGTTTCCTGTTTACTTTCGCGCCGAGCCCGACGGCAAGGTTAAGAAAGCGCCGCTCACCAAGCACGGCTTCCACGACGCCACGCTAGATCCCGCACAAATCACCAAATGGTGGAACACATGGCCTGATGCGGGAATTGGTATGCCGTGCGGTCCAGCTTCGGGCTTAATGGCCATCGACTATGACGTTGACGAAGCCGTCAATGTTCACAACGTAAGAGAAGAATTCCACGAGCGCTTTGACCTGCCACAAACGCTCCTGGTTGCCAGCGTCCGGGGCGGACTACACGAGTATCTTCGATACGCCCCGGACGTTGGCCGTCTCATTCACGCGATCCACCCGAGCGTCGATATTCTCGGTGAGGGCGGTTATGTCGTGCTACCACCGAGCCGCATGGGCGACGGCCGCGCCTACAAGGTCATCTTTGACGCTGAGCCGTGCGAAGCAACCGACAGCCTGCTTGCGGCGATTCGCGAAGGCAAAGGCCAGCCGAACCTAAAAGCAATCGACGGCGCGCTTACCAGCGACGAGCGGCGCAAAGACGCTGAGCTTTGGAGCGATCTGAGCGAGCCGCACAAATGGCACGTCGCGCAGCGCACGCTGATCTCGCGCTATGTCTTCCGCGGCATCGACCCCCAGCTCTTGCTGCAACTCGCGCCGGCCTTCAGGCGCGCGCCCTACAGCCATGAACAGACGGTCAAGGAAATAGGCGACAGCGTGCGCGGCGCTGTGCGAAAATTCACACCCGAAACCGCGGCCGCGCCAAAGACCACCCTCAAACTCTGGTCGATCGATGAGCTGCAAAGCCGCGAGCCACCCTCATGGGTGATCGGCGGCATGCTGCCTGAAAACGCGTTTGCTTGCCTCTACGGCGAGAGCAACACGTTCAAAAGCTTCATGGCGCTCGATATGGCGCTCGCCATTGCCTACGGGCGCGACTGGCACGGCCAGACGGTCAAGCAGGGCGCAGTCATCTATGTGATCGGTGAAGGCCAAACCGCCTTCGCTAACCGCGTGCGCGTCTGGCGCGAAGCCTATGGCCTACAGGACGTGTCCGCGCCCTTCTATGCCATCATGGAGCCGGTACAGTTCGGCGTCGCTACGGACGTTGCTAGGCTCACCGAAGCGGTCAAGGCGGTCGGCGTAAAGCCGGACTGGACTTGGGTGGACACCCTCGCTCGCAACTTCGGCCCGGGCGACCCCGATCGCACCCAGGACATGCAAGGATTTGTCGCCGGCTGCGGCGCCTACCAAGCCACCATCGGCGGCGGCCTAGGTGTCGTTCACCACGCCGGCAAAGATCCCACCAAAGGCGCCCGCAACTCGACTGTGCTCAAGGCCGCCGTTGACGTGGAGATGCGGGCCGAGCGGGAAGAAAATTCCCCCGTTATTCGCCTGCACACCACCAAACAAAAGGATGCGGAACAGGCGCCGGCCGTCACCCTGGAAAGCCGCCGCATTGTCGCTGTGGACCCCCGAACAGGGGAGGAAATTTCGTCACTTGTATTTGCGCTTACAGAAGCAAAACACGCAGAACCGGGACGCGTCGTCGGCAAATTAGAGCAAAGAATTGTGCATCGGCTAAGCGAATCACCAGCCACCGCAGGAGCCGTTGCGGACGCTTTACGCGAGGACAAGTCGAATGTTCGGAAGGCGCTTTTGAAGCTCTATGCAAAAAAAGTTGTGGGTAAAACAGAAGATGTAGGGGGGGTGACTTTTTTTATCCAGCAAGAACAAGAGTCTAGCTGAAAAAAACACCTTTTTCACCCTAGGGTGAATCACCCGGGGGGTGAGTGGGGGTAACCACCCCCGTAGGGGGTTTACCCCCCGAAACTCACCCCATCTACCCCTTGCCAGATTCAGCGAACTAGCCCCCAAGTGGAACACGCTGACGGAACCAAGGGCTGCGGGGCTTAACGGGCATGGGCAACACCACCGCGCTGCTGCGCAAAATTGATCAGCAGACGGAGCAATCTCGCCAGGACGACTGGGACGACCGCGCCGCCCGCACCCGCCGCCGCCCGCCGAAGTGGGCCTGCGACTTCTTGGTCGACACCGGCGCCATCACCCCCGAGCAGCACGACGCCGCCCAGCGCTTCGCGTCGCTGATCGAGCGCGGCTACGCCGCCGACCCGCTCGCCGGCTCGCAAGCCGACCCCACCCCACACCTCGCCTGGGATACCAGCTTCGCCGCCGACCTTGGCCGCACCCAACGCGCCTGGGATCGCGCTGTATCGCGCGAGAGCGCCGCTGCGGCGCATTTGTGGGCCGCGTCGGTGCTGAGGGCCACAAACTACAAACGCTCGCGTACGGCCCTCCTACGCACGTTTACGGGGCTGTTTGGATTCGATGGCGTCGTCATCGTCGGGCCGCGCGCCACCTGGCGCACCATTCCGAAGCAGGGGGTGACACCATGACCAAGATCGCCGCAACACTGCGGAAGCTTGAGCAGCGCAAGCTGCTGATCGCCAAAGCGATCGACGCCGAGCCGTGCCGCGACCACAGAGTCTATCCGCAGGGCTGGTCGTTCGCGATGATCGAACGCGAAGCGGCGCGGCGCTACCAGTCCTCCCGCGACATCGAGCGCAAGTACGACTGGACCTGGGCCGTGGACGAGGTGGTCGTGCGCCAGCGCATGTCCCGCGAAGCGCTCCGCGCCGCCCATATCCTGTACGAACTGCAACAGACAGCAGCCGGCGATGTCGATCACGTCGAAGCCGCGCGCACCGGGCCAAGGTTTTATTATCACGGTACGTCAGCCCGGCAGGTGGAGGCGTATCGCGCATCGACTGACGCCAAGGACTATGTGCGCGCTCACCCAGAAGCGAGCGAGACGCGCATGGCTGTGTTCGATCGCCTCTTTGATGTTCACCAGCCCACGCTCTCCGAATTGCGCTGGCGGGCCCGTCCAGGCGGCGAGCGCGTCAATGCCAAGGGCCGCATGATCCGCATGAACCAGCGCGAAGTGATCGACCGCATCGTGTGGTGCTGCGAAGCGCTTGCGGACATCGGCGCCGGCCTCTCCGAGATCAGCAGCGAAAATGTCGAGATGTGCGCTTGACACTCCCCCCAAACCGACCCAAGAAATTGTCACGCTAGGAATTTGCGCGCCCGGAGAAATCCGTGGCGCGTTTTTCGTTTCAAACCGCAGCGCTGGGGCACTTCCGCCATTCGAGGCTAAGTCCCGTCCGACAGCGCTGCCAAACTTCCGGTCCCGCAATAACCCTCCTCCCTTGGGCTAAGGCCAAAACGCCGGAAGGGCCGCTTCCGTCTCCCCACCCTTGATACGCAACGGAGCGGCCCGCAATTTTCAGGAGAGCGCGTGACAAAGGGCTTAAACACCATCGCAGCAGAGGCCGGCGAGCTGAAAGCGACCATCAGCCAGCTCGCGACCGCGCTCACCAACAACGAGCAAGCGCACACGCGCCTCAGCGCAGACATGGAAGCGGCGCAGGCCAAGCTCAAAGCGCTCCAGGAAGCCTCTGTGGCCGCGTTCGATGAACTGGCAGCGATTGCTGAGCGGCGCGACAATGCGCTGTCCGCGTTCGACGCAGACGCGGCTGCGGCATATGCTGAGGCGGGCTTTGTGCGGACTGCCGCCGCCTACAAAGTGCCGCTTGAGCATACGAACGGCGAGCCCGTATTTTGATGGGCCTCGTCCTGTTCGCCCTCGGCGCCATCATCGGCTACGCCGCCGCCCTCATGCTGGGGCTGACGAATGGCTGAGCCTCAAGCCCTCAACACCCAAGCCGACCGCATCGCAGAAGCAAAGCGCGTCCAAGCCGCAAGAGAGCAAGGCATACGCGCACAAGCGATCAAGGAAGGCCGCGAGAAAGAGCGAGCCGAAATATGCGCTACACTCGGCGTCAAGCGCATCGAGGACGCGGGCCTGATCGAAGAGCTACGCAAAGAGCACCGCAACGAGCTGGTGTCGCTGCAATTACACTTCGACAAGAGCCTGGAGCACATCGAGTCAAATGCCCGCCACCGCGCCGCATCAGGCTTCTGGCGCGGCGTAGGCACAATGGGCGTCGTCACAGTGCTCCTGTGCGCCGCTACAGGCTATGGCGTGAGCTTCTTCCTAGCAGAGAGCCAGATGAACGCCGTCGCCATCACGCAAGCCGCTACGCGCCCTAGCGCTGAAGCGATGCGCCAGAGCATGCAGCCTCAGCAGGGCGGCGGGTTTCAATAAGTGCCCCAGGCACAAAAGTAGTGTGAAGTAGTGGCTTTCCAGAAAGGGCACGCAAAACTAGGCGGGCGGGTGAAGGGCAAGCCCAACGCAGCCACTGCTGACATCAAGGCGTTGGCGCAAAAGCATGGTAGCGACGCGATCAGAAAACTGGCTGAGCTTGCTGAGAGCGCCGACAGTGACGCGGCCAAAATCGCAGCGTGTCGAGAGTTACTGGACCGCGGGTATGGCAAGGCCACGCAGCCACTCAGTGGCGACGGTGACAAGCCGCCAGGTGGGGTGGCGTTCATTTGGCTACCGAGCAGCGAGTAATTCCATACGCGCCGCGCCGGCTGTTCGTTCCGTATCATCTACGGACAGAGCGCTGGGCGGTGATGGTGGCGCATCGACGCTTCGGCAAAACCGTCGGCACGGTCAACGACCTGATCAAGCGCGCGATCGAGTTGCAACGTGATCACGGCCGTTTCGCCTACGTCGCGCCGTATCTGAGTCAGGGCAAGGAAATCGCTTGGGAGTACCTGAAGCGTTTCGCCGAGCCTGCGATCAGCGACAAGAACGAGTCAGAGCTTTGGGTCGAGGTGTGCGGTAAGGCGCGTATTCGCATCCACGGCGCGGACAACCCCGACCGGCTCCGCGGCGCCTATCTCGATGGCGTGGTGCTGGACGAATACGCCGACATGCGCCCGAGCGTGTGGGGCGAGGTGATCCGGCCAATGCTGGCTGACCGCCAGGGTTGGGCCACGTTCATTGGCACGCCCAAGGGTCACAACGAGTTCCACGACGTGTGGGAGCGGGCGCAGAGCGACCCGGCTTGGTTCGCGATGATGCTTCGCGCCAGCGAGACTGGCGTGCTGCCTCAGAGCGAACTGGACGACGCACGGGCCGACATGACGCCCGAGCAGTATAGCCAAGAATTTGAATGCAGCTTCGAGGCTGCGATCACGGGCGCTTACTTCGGCAAGGAGATGGCCGACGCCGAGCGCGCGGGCCGCATCTGCGAACTGCCGTATGAGCGCGCGCTGCCCGTTCACACGGTGTGGGATCTAGGGATTGGCGACTCCACCGCGATCTGGTTCTGGCAGCATGTCGGCCCAGAGATTCGCGTGATCGACCACTACGAGGCGCACAGCCAAGGGCTGCCGCATTACGCGGCTGTGCTGGCGAGCAAGCCTTACGCCTACGGCGACGATTGGGTGCCGCACGACGCCAAGGTGCGTGAGCTTGGCACGGGCAGGACGCGCCTTGAGACGCTTCAGGAGCTTGGCCGAAAGCCTAAGCTAGTGCCGGGCCATAAGGTGCTGGACGGCATCAACGCGGCGCGCATGAGCATGCCGATGGTCTGGTTCGATCGGTACAAGTGCAAGGACGGCATCGAAGCGCTTCGCCAATACCGAGCGGAGTTCGACGAGAAGACGCGGGCGTTCAAGGACAACCCGCGACACGACTGGACGAGCCATAGCGCCGATGCGTTTCGGTATCTGGCGAGGGCGTGGCGTGAACGTGCGCCGCCAGCGCAACGCCAAGCGCCTGTGAAGAGCCTAATCATCAACCCGGC
>ERZ869907.69-NODE-69-length-41616-cov-24.500926_pt1 | contig 41616 bp, 65 predicted proteins | sample MGYA00579309_ERZ869907 | MGnify/ENA primary metagenome ERZ869907 (study PRJEB32216, sample SAMN09231814) | wastewater metagenome | place: USA: Maryland | collected 2016-07-30 | study: EMG produced TPA metagenomics assembly of the PRJNA472060 data set (Reclaimed... | reverse complement strand
CCTCATCTGGTATGTCATCCATGTATCCGCGCAATCTCCACCATTTAATAAATACGCTGAATCTCTCTAAGAATCTATCTCGCGAGGCCTTCGGAAGGGTTGTAAGTAATAGCTGACAGAACGATTTCCAGGTATGTCCAGCAGGTTTTGATATCTTGCTATACCCCGTTATATTCCCATTTTCTTCGACGTAAAGAGCCATTCCGTTAGCTCCAGACACACGCGCTACAACCTTGTACCAGGTCTCAGGCTCAATGAGATGATAGAGCCATAAGCCTCGACGCTGGTCGTCACCATAAGGCTGGCATAGGCGTTGTTTTGCAGGGGATACTCCGGCCTGCCACATCAGGTCATAGATTTTATTGGATGGCTTATCAGGAAACTTCTTATGGTAAATCCATACGTCTGAAACTTTCCAATCGTATATGGGATAAATGTTGTAGGAATAGTCTGTTACTTTTGTTGTCCACCTATGATTCTCAAACATCTCCTTATCGGATAGAGCGATTGTTCTGTATCTGTTAAGAGACTCATCGGCGCGTATTCCAACAAAAACTCCTGTCTTATCTTTACCCGCGCACCATTCAGCGAATAACACAATAAACTCTTCAAACTCCATCCCCTTTTGAAAGAAAGGAAAAAAATATTCATCTGATATTGCGCCTTGTGGCATCTCTCTGACCCAATCGGCCTTGCGATCTTTGTCCCAGCATATCCACCACGGCTCAAAGTTGGATGCGCCGTTACGAAGATGCATTGGAAGGCATATCCAATAAGGTTCAACGCAATCCGCGTACATTGAAAAAAGGGCCTGGACATTCTGAGCTGTCAGTTTGTATTGCGCCTCAAAGTCAATGCACATCACGGCGAACTTTCTATTTCTTCGACGGGCTTCATCGGCAACCAGGTGAAACATGACAGTCGAATCTTTGCCGCCGCTAAAAGCTAGTATGAGCTTGTCAAACTTATCGAACGAGGTGGATATCCGTTCCCTTGATGCGTCTAGTACGTTTTTATCTCTGTATATTTTCATTAGTACTGATCCGCCTTCATGTTTACTCCAGCACCTTCCAGAGTTGTTGGTTCTCTCCCATTTTCTCCAAGCCATCTATTCAGCGCATCCAGAGCAACAAGGTCTGCGGCCTTGCGCTGATCTTCCGATAGAAGGAAATAGCCTGATCGGTATTTGCATGGTATGCCCATAACCAAACAAGCAGAAGCTTGTCCTAGCCAGGCGATTCTATTCATGGCTTCGTTGGTGAGATAGTGTTCGCAGGAGTTCTTCCATTCTGTTGTAACTCTCCACAACCCTCCACGAAACAAGTCTAAATCGGAGAGGAAGGCGCGATATTTTTCTCTGCATTCCTCGTCTTTTAGTCCTTCTTTTTGATTCTCGTAAAATCCGGCTGGATAGCATTCCCATTCATCCCACCTATGATAGATTCTCTTTGGATTCTTCATTAGGTTCATCCTCAAATTTGATATCTGACAAATCTTCTTCAAATCCGATATCCCAAGATTTGGAGAAATCCGCATCTGCAAAAGCCTCGGCCATGCCGGTGATTTGGCACAGCCTTAAAACCTCGTCTGCATCCATCCCTAGATTTTTAGCTATTCGTTCATCAGACCAATTGCGTCGTTTAAGCTCAACGACGATTTCAGACATAGCATTGACTCGATGTTTTCCTCTAGCGCGGTTGTGCCGGATGGTCGCTGATATGCGATCGCCGCGATCCGTTCTCTCTTCATTTATAACGGCGACAGGTAGATATCCATTGATTCGCTTCTTGACATCTTCGCACTCGCGACCAACGCGATTACGATGGAATCCGTCTACCACTTCATACTTTCCATCGTTCATCCATCCTACGATTGGCTGAGTGTAACCATCCTCTAGGATGGAGTGTTTAAGCAATTCCATTTCTGGCGGCGCGACGGTGTTGGGGTTGTAGTCGTTAGCTTGTATTTCTTCAGACTTAACCCATAACACGCAATCAACAGGCTCAGAACTGAAAGGGCTTATTTCGTGCAATGCTTTTTTGAGTCGATTTATTTCTTCCACCTTTTTATCAAGTGGAAGTTTTTTAATCGCGTCTATGATCTTTTTATATTTGCTCATTTATCTCGCTCCCTCAAATAGATGCATATCGGACACTCTGTTTCGCCGCTGATGTGATGATGCTTCTCTGCGGCCCTGGCGATGCGTTCGAGAATGTTATTGCGTTGCACGATTCGCGCATAGGCGCGTTCTGTGTTTTTTGCAATGTTCTCGCAATCGCAATGCTTGGTATGTCCGGCATACATTTCTGTCATAGAAATACCCCGCCAGACATGGCGAAGCCCTTGGCAGGTGAGTGCCATGCTGGACGGGGAAAAGGATTTTTCGATTTAGCCAAGGACTTCATGAGCCAGAAAATACAAACTATATTAGGCCTTGTCAACTGGATATCTTTATGATATATAGGTGGCATGAGAAACCACAACAGAGCAGTTTTATTGAGACTCACCGAAGCAGACTACACTTTCCTTAAGACGTGCGCGGCGCATCATTCATTAACGGTTCAAGAGTATTTGCGTGACCTTTTGCGCTACGGTAAATTGCCGCCTCTCCAATTCCTGGACGGAAAAAATAATCAAAATAAAAGCTTGACAGCGTGATATCCGCTTGATATACTTTCCTCATGAAGTTAAATCTTGGCAGGGAGGAACAGATGATGAATCAGAAGCCCGCAAAACGCAAGCGCAAGCCCGGCGAAATCAATGTGGACCGCCGCGTCCGATGGTTCCGCAGAATCGTGGTTGCTCTACTCAGCAAATCGCCAGAAAGCGCAAGGCGCAAATCATGAGCGAGATCATTAAGTGGCTGGAAGACAACAAAGCGCACTTCGCGACATACTCACCTAGCGAGATAGCAGACGTAGCGGAGGCCGTTGGATTTGATCGGACATTGGTGTTGCAGCATCTCCAGAGCGCGAAGTTTCAGGTGTCGAAATGAACAGGCCAACGAGCGTTCTGCGGATGTTTTGGGATTCGGTGATTGTCATTGAGGAAATGGCAGATTTCCACGACTGCCTATATATGGGAGGGGCTATGAGTTGGTCGCAGATGTTGCGAAGCAAGATGAAAAGGGATGTGGATTTTTCCATGCGTATACGTCGCATTCGTCGGGCGTGGTATCACTTCACAGAGGACACGGCAGACAACATCATGGGGTTTGTGTGCCTCCTGATGGTGATGGCAGTATGTGCGGCGGCGTTGTACTTATACGGAACAGCGACGTGGTTCCGATGAGTCGATCTCAGGAGATAGCACTCAAAGAGAAGATCAACGAGGCACGAGCCAAACAGCGTAAGTTCTCCAAGTGGGAGATCGAAGCCGCTGAGAGCATCAAGCATCTCATCATGCAACAGAGTCAGCTTGAGGACGACATCATCGCTCTTGAGGTGGAACTGGACGCACTCAAAAGCAAGGGCCAGAAAACAAACCTTCGGGATCTTTTAAAGGGGATACTATGAACGAAAACTTGGCAGAAGATCGAATGATTGACGCAGACATTGACGACTATATTGAAGGGAAACATACATACCACATGTTCGCCGGATTTGGGATTCGATGTGGATACCAGTCTAAACCCAAAGAGACCGTCCGAATATCCCTGAGCTGGGACAGCGTGACGTGCCCCGATTGCCTCGCGAAGAAGCGCGACGAAGAGCCGTGGGCAACAGACATTGACACGCGCGGCGACTGATTTCAAAAGAGTCCAAGTGACTATAAACAAGGAGACGCACCATGCCACCGAAAGCAAAAACGCCTGAGCCAAAGAATAAACGAGTCAAGATGATGGTATTTAGTACCGCCGGGATCGGCAAGACCACCGCCGCGATCAACTGGCCTAAGTCCGTCATCATCGACATGGAACACGGCACAGACAACTACTCCGACACGATTATCAAGAACGGAAGTGTTGTCCTGCACACCACCAACCCCGACGAGGTGAAAGATGAAATCAAAACGCTCCTCACGGAGAAGCACGATTACAGAACTATCGTTATCGACCCCGTTACGATTCTATACCAGGCAATTCAGGAAAAGTGGACACGTATTTTTAGTAAGTACGCCGATACTGAAAAGGCTACTGAATTGCAGGACTTTGGATTCCGTTACTGGGCGAAGGTTAAGTCGGACTACAAAGCCATTATGCGTATGCTGCTGGCCTGCGACATGAACGTCATTCTCACCGCCCACCAGAAGGACGTGTATGGCGAAGGCATGAAGAAGGTGGGATTCGGGAGTGACAGTATGAAGGGCGACGAGCACATTTTTGATTATGTGTTCCAGCTTGTGATGGATTCAAAGGGCAAACGAGTGGCAATGACAAAGAAGGAACGGGCCGAGGTGGGACAGAACAAGTTCCCCGCGGAGTTTGAGTGGTCTTACAAAAACTTCCTGATGTGCTATGGCAAAGACGATATCGAGCGCGAAAGCACACCCACACCACTCGCCAGTCCTGAGCAGGTCGCTGAGGTGAAACGTCTGCTCGGCATTGTGAAAGTAGAGGACACGTTCGAGACGGACATCCTGACGAAGGCGGATGTGGACGAGTGGTCGGAGATGACGGCTGACAAGATCGGCAAGACGATTGATTTTCTAACGAAGAAACTAACAGGAGGCACGAAATGAGTTTTCCATACGACGCGACAGGGATAAAAGTGGACGAGAAGCAGACGTTCGAGAAGAAACTATTGCCAAAAGGCACGTACGAGTTCGAGATCGTGGAGTTCATGAGCAAGGCGGGAGACACGTACCCGAAGGAAGGAACCACCAAGAACGGCGATCCGAAGGTGGACATCCTGGCGGAGGTCACAACCGAAGGCGAGTTCAAAGGCGAGCGGGTGTTTCATTCCGTGACGTTCTTGAAGAAAGACGCGCCGGGCGCAGGCATGGCGATTCACTTCCTGAAGTCGATTGACCAACCGTGGGAAGGCAAGTTCGAGGTCACGCCCTCCAACTGGGTCGGTCAGGAGTTCAGAGGGTACGTCATTCAAGACGAGTACCAGGGCCGCAAGTCGAACAAGATCAAGGGCATCGAGCCCATCGCTCAGCCTAAGAAAGACGACAGCTTGCCATTCTAGCCATGGCGAGCCTAAACCTCCAACGGTCTAAGCAGTTACTCGAAGAACAGGGGTTCCTTGTTTGGATCGTGGAGGTCTGGCTCGCGTGGGGTCATGTGCGGCGCGATATGTTCAACATGATGGACTTGGCCGCGATACGAAGCGACCGAAAAGGCGTGACGGGGATTCAAGCGTGTGGCGAGGACGTTCAGGAACACATCCGAAAACTGCTTGAAGGGTACACCGACTCCAAAGGCAAAGCGATCTCAGCGAACATATATTTGAAGCCGTGGTTAGAAGCGGGCAACCCATTCTTCATCTGGGCATGGCGCAAACGCGGTGAACGTGGGAAGCGCAAGATGTGGCAGCTGCGTGAGATTGAGTTCATTATCGAGAACGGAATAGTTGTCCATCGGGAGATACCACATGAATAAGCGGATGTTTATGGCGCAGGTCGTTGCCTTTGCAATAGCCGTCGTGGCGTTGCCATTTCTGATCCTGGTACGCAGAAAATGACCTGTGAATGCGGCCACCACAAAGAAGACCACGCCGGGATCGACGTGTACGGCAAGTGCGTGATCGTGGACTGTAAGTGCGAGGAGTTCAAAGCTAAATGATTTATTTAGTAAATCTTGGACTAGCTGTTCTAAACCTTATTGGCGCCGCATGGCAAGCAGAGCATGGACATTATGGATGGGCTGTTTTTGGTTTTGGTGTTTTTCTTATGTGCCTTGATAAAACCAAACCAAATGACTGAGCTATTCCTGATCTGCGCTCTAGCCCTTCCGCAGGCGAACTTCCCGGCGATGTGGACGACGAATGAGTCGATGCGCGAAAAAGAAGTGCGGCTCTTGAACGAGTTTATCCAGCGCGTGAAGCCGGGGTCCGACATCAGGATCACAGACGACGGCGTGAAAGAGGGTCTGCCGGGGCTGGGATGGATCAAGATCCCGATACGCTGGGACAATCACCAAATCTGGATCAGACGTATCAAGGCTTCGGCCTAACGAAAGGTGATGAGAGATGAATAAGAAAGCGTTTACGTTGGTGGAAATGGCGTTGGTGATCTTGGCTGTCTGCGTAATTCCTGCGCTGATTGTCGGGTTTACGCTATGGACGGATCGAAGTCTGGAATGGGTTCTGAGCGAGTGGAAGCATCACGCCGTTCAGGTTCCGATCTGGATTTCTTTTCTGATAACGCTTGTTGGTAATGGGTTCGTTTTTGCGTTCAACATTATCGTCGAGCTGATGAGGTGCGTCCGATGACGAATGGAAGCGATAAATGAAATTTGATCTTGATTCCGAAGCGCATTGGCAAGCGTATCGAATTGCCAACGTATTTCTTGTCTGGAAGGCAGATAAACCGGATGATAAGAAACAGGCACAGAAGATCATCGCCGACGTCATCAAGCAATGGTACAGGCTTGGGCGACGGCACGAAAGAACCAAGATAAAGATCAACAAGTTGCGCCATCTTGAATGCGGGGACTGCGGAGTAAGTCTCTCTGAATCGAATTGGGGCGGCTACCGCAGGGAATGGCCCGAGGATCTGAAAGAAGCAAAGATCGCGCTGGATATCGGATTATGCAAGAAGTGCTACTACGCGAAATATGAAAATTTCGAAGCCCTCAACAGGGAGGGGACGAGTAAGTGATATTCCTAAAACTCTTGATGGGTCATGCTCTGGCAGACTTCGCCTTGCAATCTGACAGCATGGCTCGGGGGAAGAATCGGAACCGAAAGCCTGATATGTCCGTTGTCCCGCCGGGTCAGTCCTATCAGCCATCATGGTTCTACTGGCTCACAGCTCATGCGCTGATTCATGGGATGGTGGTATGGCTCATCACCGGGAACATCTACTTTGGACTTGGCGAGACTGTGGCCCATTGGGTGATTGACTTCGGAAAGTGCGAGTCTTGGTACGGGATACACATGGATCAGGCGACGCACATTATCTGCAAGCTGGCATGGTCGTTACTATGACAGCCCAACCCGAAAGGATGAGAGGTGGAGGATGAATTCAAACTTCCCAAAATCTGTTAAAGATGGAGTTTTCTTGAACGCTATTGAATCCGCTATTCATCAGCCCGGTAAGCATATGGTCGTCCCGTATGATGATCTGTTTGTCTTGATAGTGGCTCGTCCACAGACACAGCAGGGAGAAACGGTTAAGTTTGATATGGGGTTAAAGTCATGACTCCCGCCGAGCAGAAGGCTAGAGAGATTGCGGAACGAATTTACACCTTAGCAACCGAAGGTGGTTCGTACGACTTGCCTTGCGGAATACTAAAGATTGAATCCGTCATCGCCCAAGCCCTGACGGATTTTGCGAGAGATGCTGTTCTAGATGACAGAGAGAAGCGCACGGCAGATGATCTGTACAAGCTGAGCCGTGAATCTGGAGCCAAGAGTATGCGGGAACGATGCGCTAAAGTCTTGGAAGACGGAATGGGAGGGGAAGGACAGTCATTAGACGAAGAGGCTCTTCTCGGTCACTATACGAGGAAGCTTAAACGCCTCCCCCTCGTAGAGGGAGAAACATCGGCATTGCGAAGCAATGACGGTGATCGCCGTTCAGATCAGGAGCCACGACCATGAGCTTGCCGAAATCTGTAGAGTGTGATTGCGAGGTAGTTGACGATCCAGAAATGGTCTGTCCAGAACATCAAGAGAGACTTATTAAAGCCCTCGCCATCGCTGTGAAGGCGTTGGAGAAGATTTCCAAAGAAGGATGCACGGCTGTGTCAATTCGAGGCGAATGGCGCGATGTACTTTGTGTTCAAACTGCCAAAGACACTCTCAAGCGCATTTCCGAACTCGGAGGTAAGAGAGCGTGAGCGACGTGTGCAAATGCGGGATTGATTGCAAACGAATGGCTGAACTGGCCCAGGAGGCACTACAAATGACCACCCCAAGCGGAGCGTTTACGGATGCACAGATCGCCGATCTGAATAAAGAGATCAGTTTTACTGACGGAGACAACTGCCACCAAATCTGTTTACATTGCGGCCCTGATATAAAAGCCCTCCTGCGGCGGCTGGAAGCGGCGGAGAAGTGCGTCGAGCTTTGTTCAACGGATGAGAACTGTTGTGCTATTCCTGAATTTGGGCCCAAAGGAAATGTAGCTGATGCCGTTTCATGGCTCGAAATCTGGAAGCGGTCGAAAGGGGAATAGGATGAGCGATAGGTACTACCCATGCACTTGCGAAGAAGGCTATACGTGCGGAGAGTGTCAGCTGGATAAAACCATTGCTGAACTCAGAACTGAAAACACCCGGCTCCGTGAGCGCAACGAGAAGCTGGAGGCGGCGTTGAGGCGTATCTCAGTCATGGATCAGAGCCTAACTTGTAATGAAAGAATCGACATAGCCAAAGCCGCCCTCGACGGGAACGGGGAGGTAAGGTAGATGAGTAGGATAATCGCTTCAATCGCCATCGTTCTGATTGTGGTGTTGATGATCGTATGAGCCTTCCTAGCGTTGCCGGAGTGGAAATGAGAATAAAAGACATGAAAGAGTGTTTCTACCATAAGAATAAACTAGCAAAGATATGGAGCGGTCATCGTCATCTAGGAAAAGCTCGACAAACAGTTGGATTCTGTTCCGAAAGATGTTGCTATCGAAATCCTCCTAAAAGTCATCGGTGTTGCGAAGGATGTTATGGTGATAAGAAATGAAATCCCTAGCGTTGATCCTTGCAAGGACAAATGAACGTGCGAATGCCGTTCTGAGCAATTTTGCGGGGAGTGTGTTACGGTGAGGCGGTTAGAGGCTTAGATGCTGTGTCGTGTTCTAAGACCCCGAACCTCTAATAAATTGTGGGATTTACAGCCGAGATCACCGTTCCCCGCTTCGTTTTCGGTGTCTGCCGTCTGTGGCGAACAGAACTGTAATAAAGCGGAAGGGATCACGCCGAAATCCCGTAACCGATACAGGGGCCTGTACCAGAGCGTGAGGCAATACAGGCCAGACACCGAATGATTTTGAGCAGACTATTCGATTGGCGGGGTTATGAACGTAAACGTACATATTGCAGGAGAAGAAATGATCGAAACGCTCATCAAATGGATGGAATTAGCAATCGCAGAGAAAAGGCTAGATAGAGCGCAAGATGTGACACGTTTCCTGAAAACAGGATCGTTCCAATGACCGACTGCATCATCTGTATGGGGAGCTGTGACTGCGAGGAGTCTAGCTCAAAGAGGGGCGTCCCCACTCAATGAGCCAGAAAGCTACCAGAGTTTGTAAGAGGCTTTCAGGCCGTAGATCGGAGCATCCGAGTTAAAGTCCCACCCGCCGAACCCGCCGACCTTCAGATCCGCCGGAAGAGCGATGTAGCGAGACAGGACGTTCCCCAAGAGTAAGTTCCCGCCCACAAACGGCGCACCTTGACCCTCAAGAGAAGTCACGGCCCCGACAGTCCCTTCCAAGCGTTCCCAAAGAGTCACGATTGGGGTTTCGCCGCCCACCAGGTTCTTCTTGGCGTTGAAGTCGTACAGGTAGGTGACTGATGCTGTCTTGAATGGCACGTTGAGCGAAAGCGGCCCAAGCTTAAAGAAGGCCGTATCGTCAGCGAATGCAGGGCTTACAAGAACAGCGAGAAGCAGTAATGTCTTTTTCATTTAGGTGTTTCCTCCGTTTTAGGTTTTACGATGTCCGTCGTCTGTTTCTGAGTGACCTTGATGAGTCCCGCGCCGAGTGCCGGCAAGAGGGCCACCAGAGCGAGATTCAGCTTGTCCAAGTGGATGGTGACGATGTGCGTGGCGGTGTCGTACAGAATGCCGAATGGTTCCAGCATCCCGCTTTTAGCCGCCAAGAACCCGCCAATCCCAAGGACCGCCCCACGTACAGCGGACGGTCCGAACGTCTTGAGTCCGAACTCCAGTAGCCAGGATTTCATAGATCCCCCGTTACGGAACGATGTTCTTGATGTCAGTGTCGAGCTGTCCAACTGTCGCGGTGTCACCAGTAATGGCGTTAGTGACGGCTCGAATGTTGTCGAGATCGGCCTGTGTCACGTTACCTGCCGCGATTTTGTCAGCGATCTGCTGAATTTCAGCAGTAAGAGTCGCCTGTAACTCGACAAGCTTTGCTGCTTGTGCCTGTTGTGCCGCCTTCAGTGCCGCGATTTCATCGCTTAACTGTGTCATGGTATTTTTGATCTCCTTTAGTTTTTTGTTCTGCAACAGTAACTGCCGCAAAATCTTGGAAAGCACTACCAGTAAAGCCCTCATAGCACCACCGCCCCAGAAGTCTCCATAATCAATAGATTCAGTCCTGCCGCGTCAGACGACACCGAGTTACGAAGCGGGATCTTGTAAGTCCCCCTGGGCGTGGTCCCTGCCGATCTCAGCGTCATGTTTGCCACAACCCCAGACCCAATCACGTCCTGATTCAGGCCAAAGATAATGATCTTTGCCACGCCGCCATTCACAGAGAACTGGACGCTCTTGTTGGCCGCTGTTGCCGCTGGCCCTGCTGTTACGCCCGTCAGCGTGAAGCTCGAAGGCACGACAAACTCCGTTTGTAATGCCGCTGGGCTACCCGGTCCTTTAACGAAGGATAAGGGAAGCGTCAGCGTGGCTCCCGGCTGACCCGAAACCGTCCCGGCTACCATGAGCGATCCCACCGTAGCGTTCGTGAGCCTGTAGGTTCTAATCAGCTCCGCTTGGCTCTGAGATAGTGCGCTGATCCTGCCGTCCAAGACCGATACGGTGTTGTTCAGGGCCGTGATCTGTGCTTGTAGCTCGGCGCTTGTGGCTCCGAATGAAACAGAGGAGACAAGAAGCAACAGGATCGTTTTCAATGGGACACCCCTAGCCACAAGACTTCTTGAGGAAGCGAACTGTCGTCGTCAAGGTGGATATGACTCGGTGATCCTTCCTGATTTCGATACACGCCGATCCGTCGAATTCCTGCAAGGATCGCTCCTTCAACGATTTTAAAATGCGTTCTGGAACTACGACTTCGCAAATCCACAGCTCTCCCGGATAAGTGTGCGGAGTCCTGCACACCCCCTGCGGTAGCGTTGGCTCCTTCGGTTCTTTTTCCAGACGTGATTTCAAACGGGACTCCGGCGATATGTCTCGCCTTTTCCAGTTTCGCCACAAACTCATTGTCCAACCCTTGCACTTCTTCCAGCGTGAAGTATTTCCACGGACTGTTCATTCCTGCACCCCCGAATTTCCATGACCATTTGAAGATAACCCCATCGATAAGACTTTGAATGTTGCTCCACACCGACATTCGTACCAGACCCCTCTTTCATCGTTAACGTCCCATTGCATAGGGACTGGACTCAGGCACACCGGGCATCTAAGCGTGGGCCCGTCGCTCGGGTCCATCATAGTGCGTCCCGTCGTGCCGTCGGTCTTCGGGAAGCTTGAACTGATCGAGGCGTTCCCTGATCCGATCAATGGCTTCGCTTTTTTTGTCAAGAACCTCGTTGAACTTCGCCCGGATTTCTTCGTCTTTGTTTTTTCTCTTCAGCCACTTGAACATAGGTCACTCCTTTTCGATGAGATATTTCGTCAACAACATTTCCATCGAAGCCATTTTGTCGGCCATTCGCTCCATCACGGAAATCTTCTTCCCTTCTTCCTCCAACTGCCTTGTTCTGACGACGAGCCATGCCTCTTCCTTTTTCATCCGATCCCGCTTGTCCCATGCGATATAGAACACGCTCAAGAAAAAAAGGAACGACCAAATCTCAGCGGGGCTTAATGTGGCGAATTCCTTCGTACCATTCAGAATTTTCCCCAAGGGCTCTAAAATCCAGTCAATCATCGAAGTCTGACCCCTCCCACAGTATTTACCTTCTCCAAATCACGCCGTTGCCACTGATCCCTGATCCACCGCCCCCACCGCCACCACCGCCAGAACTCGTCTGAGTTATTCTGAACGCATTAAGAAGCGAAGGACGTGAACTTGATCCATTGATGGTGAGATGGCGAATCCAGAAATTGAGGTTGTTGTCTGATACCGTGACGTTCAGCGTGACAGTTCCAACCGTGTCGCTCGTACAGGCTCCGATGATGTCGCAGAGGTCTACCTTCTGTCCCGTCAAACCAAAGAATGTCCACGCACCGTTTCCTGCGATTGTGGTTGCGCTAGAGCCGGAGTAGATGGTGTCTTGAGAGTCGATGGCAAAGACCCAGTTGTCCGTACTGAAAGCGTCCCCTACAGCGAAGTAAAGATCGACCTGGTACGTCCCATTCGGAACATACATATGGTGAAGCATATCGCCGGACCCATCGTTTACATACTGACACTCCTGATACAAGTCCTCATCCGTGATGCCCCAAGACTCTCCCCGCCAGTCGCAGTTGGAGCGGCCCTGCAACCGCCATAAGTTTCCATAGTCGATGTACCACTTGTTTCCATCTGCCGCCGTATAATCGGTATTGGTGGCGTTGGCAAGACGTGTCCGAACCGTTCCAGAGGTTACCGTGACTCCAAAAGAGACAGTGGCGTTCTTAGTGTCAGCTGTAGCGGTACAGGTGACCGTTGTACTTGAGCGAGTGAACGAATTCGATGGGGCTGTGTATAGACCCCCAGCTGTCAGGCTCCCGAGAGTAGGACTCATCGAACAGGAGAAAGTGGTATCTACCGCCCCATGCACCCATACCGGGAGTTGTGTCTGTGGCGTACCGGGCATGAAGGTATAGCCAACCTCACGCTCTGTCCCTATGGTGATGGGCTGTACGATGATCGGCATGAAACTGGACTCATGGGTGGTCGTGTTTGAGGCAATCACTACGGCGAAATTTGACGGTACGACATAGGGATTTGTGGAGGTAACACGGCCATATCCGTATGTCGGGCTATTGGTATCCACGTCTTGAAGGCTTGATACGTCTACCGCTTCCAAGTTAGCGACTTTAAACTCCGAGATACCAGCCAATTCGTTCATCACCGAGAACAGGTCATAGTCTCCAATCGCCGCCTGTTCGATCTGGATGTGTCCATTGATCCCGCCGTCGTCCAAGACCGCCCCGTAGTCTTTGAGTGCTTGCTGGATACATTGGGCCGCCGCTGATCCTGTAACACTGTAGGTGGACACCAAGCGCACATAGGTTCCAAATGGAAGCTGTCCACCATCTGTGGCATGAGCCACAGCGGGCCATTTATGGGAGTTAGCGAGAATCCCGACCGAGAAGCTCATCCGAAGCGCATGGCTGATGGGGATGCCACGATCTACGCAATCCCGCATATCCCGATAGGTGATGATGTGTGTAATGATCGGAAGGCCGCCTGCCGTAGTGCCTTGAACGAAGTTATATTGGTTCTGGAAGGCTACGCCTGATTGAGAGTTGCACGTTAAACAGGCCGCTTCGGTCCCAATAGGGTAGAGCTTGTACTGTTCCGAAGCTATACAGGAGTCTTTATCAATTGCAAGGATGTGGGTGTCTTTGTCCACGTCCTTGTCGGCAAAGATTCCGTTCTCCATGCGGAGGTCGTAAACATCCCCCACTTTGTAGTCTCCGTCGTTAGATGGCGTGTACCTGAAAGCGAGCGTCTGACTTGATGTGGCATTCGAGTAGATATTGACTGGCATATCAGGCTCTAACGCAATCGCCGCACCACCGGCCTGCGCCCTCATGTAGTTGGTGCTTGAAGTGTCAACAGGAAGGCTTGAGATGTTGGTGAGTGTAATCAAGTCCTGTGGACTCACAACGCATCCGTAGATGCTCTGCTTGGCCCTGATTGGCCCCGGTGCCGTATAGAGGCCACCCGCCGAGATGGTTCCCGTAGAACCCTGCATCATGGACCATGTGACGGACTGATTGGATGTGAACTGCATGGCAGAACTAACCCACACAATAGGAAGAGAAGGCGTAATCGTTGGAGGAACAGCGTAAACGCTTGTGGCTAGAAAGAGAAGAGCAATTAGCTTCCTCATGGCCCTCTCTTAATACCGATGTAACTTTCCTGTGCTGGCCCACCCAATGAAGTCCATGTGTCAGAGTAAGACCCCGCCGTCGTTGCCGCTCGATAGGAGATGTAAAGAGCAAACCCGTTGGAAGAACCCGGCATGAACTTGATGACGTTCTGGCCCGCCGTAGGAACACCAGACTGTGAGCTTGATCCGTTATCGTTGACCACTCCAATCAGGGCATCATTGGCTGTGAGAGTCGTCATTGTTGCCGTAACGTTTCCGTTACCAGAATAGGAGCCTGTGCTTACTTCAACTGGCGCGGCTTGATTCACACCCGCGAATGAAACCGCTCCGCAAAGAACGCGGCTGTCTGTGCCGCCGCTTGTCCATGACACTTGGATCGTTTGTGAACCTGATGACGGATTGGGGTAGTAGAAGGCGTACGTCTGGTACGGCGTAGCCTCTGCGGTACTGGTGGATTTCGTCATGGAGTTTCCACCCACCGTGACCGAAAGCGTCCCTACATCAAAAGCCGTAGCGCATCCCACCACCATGAGGCGGCGCGTCCCGCTTCCCACCAGATGCGTCCATGAGATCGGAGAAGAAGCCCCGGAAGGCGTAGGAGCGATGGTGGCAGAATCCACGACAACCGTGTCGGGAGCGGAGCTTGTGAAGTAGGTCGTCATGGTCCCGGCGTATGCCGTCGATGAAAGGAATGTGGCTAAGAAAAGAAGTTTCCTCATGGTATCGTCCTTAGTGAGTTTGATCCTGCGGTTGTTCGGATGGAGTTAGACCCCGGAGTGGCGAGAATCCCTCTGAAAGCGGATGATCCAACCTGAGAGATAAATAGGTGCGTTATCGAAGCGTCTGTTCCGTCAGGCGTTGCCCCTGAACCAATCATCAGGTCAAAAGTCGTCGTAGCAAATGTCTTTGAGGTAGTGGTTTGACTCCCGGGCCATGTTGCGGCGTTGTAGGTATTTCCAACCGCATCTCCGAACGTCGGAGTGGCAGCTGTGGCAACATTGGAAAGCGTCAGAACTGGCGTACCGCTATCTAGGACTACGATGTAGTTATTCTTCGTGTTGCCGCCCGCGTCTCCGTATCCGAGTGTAATGATGTATGTACCAGCGGCAGGAAGCGTGACTTTAAACGTGCACCTCTCATCACGGTTCCCGATAAAGTTCATCCCGGCGAGTCGTGCGTCTATTCCTGCGTCCCTGTCTCTCCCACCACCCCCCTGATCGGCAATGCAGGTCGTTGAACTCCACCCAAACGTCACGCCATTACGAACCGTGGGGAAGGCTTCTGTGTCCAGAACGTATGTGGTATTTGCCCCGTCCGTCACAAACCCGGAAGTCGCTCGGAAGTTGAAGCCTTTATCCCACGCCGCAAATGAATAGGACGCGGAAAAAATGAGCAGGGAAGACGCAATTATCCTCTTCACGGCATGTCCCCTGTGTAACTGCATCCACTCCCGGCCCTTAGAGTCATTTGTCCGCCGGGCCCTTCTGCAACGAGCGTCGGATTTATGGTGGTCCCTGTCCCGGCCCAGACCACGCCTTTAATATTGATGACGTAGTTTGTGTTTGCGGCCTGAACGCCAGTTCCTAGAACTGAATCTCCGGCGGTCGTAAGCCAGCCGTGGAGCGCTCCTGCTGTTCCGTCAGCGGCGACGGGAACCTGCACAGATGCCGCGACTGTGCTTCCAACCGTCGTAAAGAACCCTGCTCCCGCTCCGACAGCCGTTGCGGTGGTCTGGAAAACAAGACTGCAATCCACGTAGTAAGTCGTTTGCGGGACGATGTTGTATTTGAGTTGGAGGACATCCGAAGGCGTAGTCCCTGTGGCTGTGATCGTTGCCGTGGTCGTCATGACGCGGTAGGTGAGGCCCCACTTCGGCGACACTCCGGGGCCGCTTGACCGCATCACTTCATCCGTCACGCCCTGCCTTCCCATGAACGTAATAGCCGCCTGCTGATCCCATTGCGCGGTACTGGTTATGGTCGAAGCAAAGACCTTTGTAATTCCGCTGAGCGTCGTGGAGCTTACGATTGCAAGCGTTGTCCCATAGACTTCGTAACCGCCGCCAACCGTACCAGTCGAGAATACAACGCTGGAAGACCAGACATTGAAAGCAGAGGCCCCTACTATAGAACCGCCAGAGTTATATTGAACGTTTCCGGGGACTCCGCCAGCCGAAGCCGCGCCAGAGTTGATCGTGCAGTCTGTACGGCTTGATCCGGCGTTATCAGCACACGAAACTCCAGTGCCTGTGAAATTAAGAGTTGTCCGTTGAGTGAGGTTGGATGCTTCATCCTGAACCGTCGCATACCCTCCGCCAGAGGATGTCGCCCATATCGGCGCCGCGCCAGGACCTTGCGATTGCAGAACTTGACCAGACGTTCCCGGACCCTGTCCACTCGTCACAATCGACGTTGAGAGAAAGATAGCCCCCGTAAATGTCGTTGAACCAACTATGTTTCTATAGGCCGTCCATGTGGTTGATGATTTCAGTAAGTCACTAACGATGGTCCCGGTCGCGAGTCCGACTGCATTTATGCTCGTACGAAGGGTATTCGTTGATGTGTCGAAATCCGACCGTATCGTTGCAGTTGCCGCACCTACCGCTATCAAGTCCGTTCGCAATGTCCCCGTGGCCGCTCCGACCGCATTGATATTCGACTGAAGTGTGTTCGTGGAAGTGTTAAAAGCGGTTCGTATAGAACCTGTGTCAGCTCCTACTGCATATATCTGTGCGAGAAGCGTTCCTGTCGAAACGCCAGTGGCGTTGATCATGGATTGGAGCGTTCCAGTTGAAAGGCCTACCGCCGTCATGGAACTGCTGAGAGCGGACAAGCTGATGCTGTTTCCCTGCATCGTGAATGACGAGTAATCCACGCCGAGCGTGTTTGTGGACCCCGTGACGGTTCCCGTAAATGGGGCATCTGCGCGGACGGTCGATGTAGGAGAAGACCTCACGTTCCCGAACAGGGTTTCCAAAGACGATGCCCCGCCGCCGCCACCAGTAGCCGCGATCGTTTGATTAGGCCATGTCCCTGTTATCGTGACGTTCGTGCCTTGGACGAGACCCGGAATAACCCCATTAACGTACGTTGCCGTAATGCTTGAAACCGTGACTGAACTTGTCACGTAGTCAAACAGAACTCCACGCGCCTCCACTGAATCTATATGGACAGTCCATGAGGTTTGGTCCATCGTGAAGTTCGGATTGCCTGTCAGGGTCGTGGTGTCTACCCCCGTGTAGTAAGGGACCTGTCCGTAAGGCGATGCCACAACCGATCCGCTTCCGCTACCCCCGCTTGAAGAGACGGTAGTGCTGATGAGAACTCCGTTACTGTCTACGGCAAGGATCGTGCTACGCAGGGGTGTCGCTGTGATGCTGTAGCTGGAAGCCGCAATAAGAGCCTGCCCCGTGGTGGGAGTGCCCGTTGAAATGATGAGTGGGCCTGTAAATCCGTTCTGAGTGGCAGTCAAAAGACCAGCTCCAGCAAAGGCCAGAGTGCTTACCGTCAACTGACCAGAGACCGTTCCGCTAGAAACGTAGAATGTAGCCCCTGTCTGCAAGGTGTCTCTGACCTGTATGTAGTACGTCGCGCCGGGACTCATTCCCCCGCTCCCACCATTGCTTGTGCAGTTTGTGCCATCGGCAAGACACACTCCCACCCCAGCGACCGTAACAGTCGAATTGATGAGAAGGGATGTAGTCCTTGTCTGCCCTGATACAGTGACAGACGAAGCCGCTACGGAGCTTGCAGAAACACCGTAAGTGACACCGAGGCCACCGGCTCCCGCCACCGTGGCCGATCCTGCCATGTAGGAGTACCCATTAGCGACATAGATTCCGTAGTTGGAGGTGCCGTTTAGGGCTGAGAAATAACCACCGTAGTTGACACCTGTGCCTATAGCTTGAGAAAGAAACCCGTAGCTGTTCCCGTTCCCTGAACTTAGACCAGATACGCCTATTCCGTCTGATCCAGAGGAATCACTTCCTCCTGATCCATACAAGCCGTAGCAAGCACCGCCGCTACCGCCGCCCGTTGCGCACTGGAAATTTCCTGCCGTTCCTATGGAGAGAGCACCAGATTGGAGAATACTCGCGGCAATCGCATTGCCATTGGATGGGCCCACTACGCTCAGCTTCCCAGCCACCGCACCGCTCGAAACGTAGAAGGTTGCGCCGGATTGGAGGGACGATGTGACGTTGATGTAGTTGGTGGAACCTGGGGCTAAATTGTTTGTGCTTGATGTAGACGCATTAACCGTACAGGCCCCGTTCGTGCAGGTCACTGAGACGTTATTCCCCGGAACGATGGTGTTTGTCGTCATCGCGGTTATAAAGTCCAGTTTCCCCGTAAAGGGTGAAAAGACAGTCTTGGTCTGTTCAGCTGACCCGAAACTCGCTAAAGCCAGAAACGCAAGGGTGGAAAGTAGCTTTTTCACGCGTAGGTATAAGAGACACGGTTATCCCAAATGTAGGCAAAAGCAGGGGAACCAGACGGGAATTGGATGTTGGTCACGTTGTCTCCGCTATAAGTGAGTTTTCGGATGCGCCATGTAGCGGCAGAAGTGGCCTGTCCAGGCTGTGACCAACCCTGATAAATGACGTGGTTTGATCCGTCGTAGTCAAAGATCTGTTGAAGGTTCTCCCCGCCGCTCGCAAAAATCCATGTGTCGCTAAAAGCCATGATAATGCTCCTTTTTCAAAAGACCCATTGAAAAACCCACCAAAATGGGGTACGCTTTAAATATGGATAAATACACTGCAGACATGGAAAAATACCGTGCATGGTTCAGCTTCTTGGAGATTCCGATTGCCATTGTCTGCCTTCCAATCATCCTTTTAGGCAAAATTCTCGACATTTTTCGAATCCGCTAGAACTTCCGTCTCTCCGCGTACTTCTCTTTCAACTTCTTAATCAAATCGTTTACACTCCCAATGCTGTTAGCTGTAGCCATCACAGACGCTGGCGGTAACGCCGCCGATACGCTTCCAGCCACTTTTGACGCTTTACCGCCGTTCTTCATGGCGAGATAAGCCAAATTCTTGAATAAATCAGGGGCCACAGCGTCCTGCGTATATTTTGATGCTCCTCCGATGATCGCCCCTGGAACTCCACCAATCGCTCCACCGATTGCACTAGGGATTATCTTGTCCATGAACCCGCCGCCCATAGACCCTGTCGCTTCTTTTCCAGCCGCCCGCGCCATTGCCGGGAGTAGTCGGCTTGTTATTGTGTATGTCTCTTTTGCCTTCTCAAATGATGGGCCGAGATCGGGGTATTGAGTGGAAACCCTGTCTATTGCCTGCGTCATTCCGGAATTGAGGGAGTCATATGTCTCGGTCGTTCCTGGCGGTACATTCATTTTCCCGAAGCCTTTACCGATGGCCTTCTTGAATTGCCATAGCTTTTCAAAGGTCAGTTTTCCTTCTTTTTGCAGTTCTTCGAGACGATCTGCGGTTTTAATGAGAGCCTGTTCGCCGCCGTCAACCTCATAGTAGTTTTTGGCTCTGTCTCTCAAAGCGTTGATAGTCGCTTGCCCTTCAGGAAATGATCCTGCACCAGACTTCTGCGACATAGTATCGATGGTCTGCTTTATTACATCTCCAGACGAATCGTGAGCATCAAGGATTTTCCCGATTTTTGTATTTGGCGTGTCCGACACCTTGATAAGTCCAGGGATTGCCTCATCTGCTTTTTGCGTTAATTCCAAAGCATAGGCCTCAGGAGTCATTCCCTCTTTGAGTGCCGCTTTTGTGACCTTCCCTGAATTCAAGTTAAAAGCGTCCGTAGAAGCCTTAGAAGCTATCCGTTCGCCTAAAGCACTAGGAGTCACGGCATCAACAGCCCCTCCAATGATCTTTCCTGCGGCCTTGGCTGGCATATTCCCAACGTCGCCCAAACCAATAGCAAGACCAAGACCTCCCAATTGAGCCGCCGCATCAGGCTGTCCAGTAACAACATCCGAAGCGGCTTTAATTCCTCTTTGAAGGTTTGCGACTCCTTCTAGCCCCTGATACATCTTCTGGAATGGATCGGCTGGCGGTTCAGGAGTTTTAAGGCTTGGCATGATGCGCTGTAATATGGAAGGTGCTCTAAATCCGCTTGGATCTTCAGCGGTAGCCAGTTTCGGAAGAAATGGGATATTTGGAGAAGCGGGAGTCCCTTCTCCTGCTACACGGATAGATTCACCGACTGCCTGAAATGGAGCCGATAGCGTTTCCAATGCCCCCTGAGCGACATTGGATGCCATGCTCCCAATAGTTGCACCAACGCTATCATCTTGAACTGGAGGAGTGGAAGGCAACAAATCATTTATAGCGCTTTGTGCTTGCTGATCGGTTTCCGCTTGAACCTCATACTCCCTACCGTCTGGTGTTGTTACGCTGTAAGTTGCCATTTATTTAATCCGCTTAATTACCACGCCACTCTGATGCTTCACTGACTGACCGACCTGAGGAAGTCCACCTTCATTGCCATACCCCAAAGAATTCAACTGAGTATCAATCTGAGCACTTTCCTTCTTTGCTTGTGCGGCCTGTTTGTTGTTTATCGAATCCCACAGACCCTTAGGCAGGGACTTCGTAAGGTCTGTTTTTCTCCTAAGAAGATCGTTTATTTCATCTTTTCTCATTTTTTCTGCATCATGCGCCCTTCCGGTTTCCTTATCCTTTATGGTCGCATCCATCACAATCTTCTGATAGAGCCGCTGAAGTCTGTTGTTTTCTTCCTGAGCTAACGCTACTTTTTCCTGAATAGCAAGCTCCTGTGGCTTATATTGTTGTTTGAGAGCAAGATCGCCTTCGCTTGTCTTAGCCTGACGATTCTGGACTTGGTTGTCGAAGATGTCCTTCGGAGCCATGCCGAGCATGGCAGACGCTAACGTGCTGACATTTACAGGGCTTTGATTGGGCGTGACCGATCCCGTAGCGGGGTCGTAATTTGCCGTCTGGTTGTTCGTGACTGGCCCCATGGCCGTCTGCGCCACCTGGTTCTCGCCCACGACTTCGGGGTTCTGTTTGGCGTACATCTGCGCCCCTGCTAAAGCGCGGGCCATAGCCACTTTTTGGTCGTACAGCGACTGTCCGACATGTCCGATAGCCTTCATGCCTTCAATCATGGACTGTTGCCCTTGCGTTCTGGCTTGAAGCTGGAGAGCGTTGTTTCTTTGCGCCGCGTCAATGACTGAAGCTATCGGAAAGGCATTTTGGGTCATGCGAAAATCAGGCAATTTATTTACCCACTTTCTGAACTGATCCACCTTGTGGGACAGTCATATACTGTGGCCTTAAAGCACTCGCCCAAGGAGCAAGCGCACCAACTCCCTGCGCCACTGTCCCGAATTGAGATTTACCGCTCGCTGGTTGCGGAGCCATCTGCGCACCGATCGTCTTTGCGACGTTCGCTTGATTGATGAAATCTTCAAGGCTCAGACCGCGCTGAAGTGCCCCTGTTTCAAAACCTTGCCTCCCATTCAATGCCGACAACCGCTTCTCCGCTTGATCGGCGGCTACCTGAGAAGCGATATTGGCCTGTTGTCGCGCCACTTCCTGCCCGTACCCCGTAGAATCGTAGAGATGTGCCGCCTGTGAGTTCTCAGCGATGTCTGGGAGCATTGTGGAAAAAAGCTCTTTGGCGTATTTATTCTGCGCTGTACCGTACTCGTCGATCCCCGCCAGAGTGTCGGAATACTGCTTGTTTCCAAGACCTAAAATGTCAGCTTTGTCTCCTGCTACTTGGTTTGGGTCTAGGCTGAAAGGGCCTGAAATGTATGGGTTATCCTGACCGCCAACGCCAGGGTAATAATCATTGGCGATATCCTTTACAGGATTTCCGCCAGTAACACCGGAATATAGGCCACGCGCCCCGATGTATGAAATAGGATTTACATACTTCGCCACGTTCCCAACTTTTTTAAGCGCACCACCGACTGATCCACCCATAAACCCTCCCTAAATCTCCGCTTTCAATATTTCGGCGTAAGGTCTGAACCCTTTACCGAGAAATCTGCAATACGCCGCCGTCATGCCCCTGCTTGAAATGATCGAGAAGTGCTGACACAAACACGCCTTCGCACGTTCCCGAATCTTCGCCCACGCCGACTTCACCCACTTCTGACCTCTTTGATCCTTCCGCACCCACGCCTGCGTCACAAGATAATTCAGCCGCCCGTCATAGTCGTTGTTCACATTCCCCAGAACGTAGCTCACAAGCTCCCCGTCAAGCACACCCAACCACAAATCACCAGTTCCACGCAGAACCGAAGCATTGGCGATGGCCTGTAACGTCTGATAGTAAAACCCTTTAGCGTCAACACCTTCCGGCAAATGTGAAGTCTCAATGAAGTCCTGTACGGCCTTTTCTATCGACTGAGCTAGTCCCAACGGGATCTCCTTGAACAGCTCAAACCGAACATGAGCCTTGGGCTTGAAATAAGGGCTGTCAATGATGGCTTGTGCTTCAATCATGAAACCGCGTAATAGGGAATCACATACGGCGTGTTCCCCACCATGATCGTCAGATACCCCGTCGGAGTAGCCGGAAGCGCACTCGCTCCACCCGCCGCACCAACCGTCGTCTGGGTCGTTGGCGACCCCAGAACGATGTCGCCAAGAATGATGGGCCGCGTTAGAATCGTCTCGCTCATTCGAGTCCGATCTCTTTAGCCAGGAACGTAATGGCCTGCGCCGCCGATGGACTCCCGGCCTTAAACGTCGCCCATGCCTGCTGTCTCGCGGTCAACGGCTGGACCATCACCGCCGCATTGAACGCCGTTTCGTCTAACTCCTCGACTGTCAGGGCCGGATGCGCTGTTTTGTATCGAGCCACCAAAACATCAATATCCTTATCATTCCCAGCCGCCGCCTGCTTGTCTACTACCGTCGATCCGTTTTTAGCGATAAAGAATCTCATGATTTCCTCACAGTAATGGGTTAGCCCCGACTCCTAAAACACTATCTACAATTCCTGTCAAATGGATGTCGTATGCAATGGAGGAAGCTGGGCCGTTTGATAACTTCACTCCAGCAGATCTCGGAGACATATGCTGTCTTGTACCACCAGACGAATTAGCGTTATTGATGAAGTAAGTAATGGTGTCTGCTGAGTTTCTAACAATCATATTCCCCGCTACTGAGGCATTCAGCGTATTCCAAAGCACGTGCCCTGCATTAGCTGGGATATCCGTTGTTCCAGTTCCGCTCGATGTCGAATAGGTCAGCGTAGTCGCTCCAGCCGTCGTCGCCATCTGAATCCCTGTTGATGCTATCGCTGAATTCACAGCTCCAGAAGCAACCACGTTCAGAAAAAATGTTGAATTCCCGGTTTGGACAAAATTTAGAATGTCCGTAGTTACCCCTGAGCAGTCTCCGTTGCGAATAAGCCCAAGATAAGCCCACGAATTTGCTCCAAAGTTTGAGTTGAGTGTGGAGTAATTTGCCTGAAGCGGCAATACAGTATCACCAACAACGACGAAGTTCGTTGTGCTGTCTGAGACTTTTACGGCATAAAGGGCGTACCATGTATTCGTGGTCTCGGAAAGTGTTGCCCTTAGGCCAGATTGAGCAGACCCGGACAATGCGCAATTTCGAGTGATGTCAAAGTTTATCCGCGATGCCGTCGAATCCGTCCGAAGCGTCCCGTCAGGGAACAGAATCTGCGCCTGCCCGGAAGTGCCATTAATGCCCGTCTCAAGATTCACTACCGTAACGCTCGAAAACTGCAAAACAGGACGGCGGTAGTTATTGAGCTTGTCAACATAACTCTTGATGGCAACATCCGTTGCGCTCGTCGGAGTAGCGTCAACAAGAAGAGCGGAAAGAGATTTCGTCTTCGCTTCAAGACCCGTCCAGACGTTGGCATTGTCCGAAAAGTTCGTATTCACCTCAGACGATGAAATGATCGTATTAGGTGTGAATGTGTAGCTGACTGTATAGTTAATCGCCATAATTAGACTCCTGTAAACACTCGTCTCGCCCTGTCTGTGCGAGATCGGATACTGCACCCCTGAATCGTGAATCCCTGCGAAGCCGTCGCATTTCTTAACTTAAAGCTGAACAGATTTCCGCGCCCGTAAAGATACTTGCGCAAGATAATGGCGTTCTGGCCGCCCCACATCCCCACATCCCAATCGTCAACATCCCACTGAGCCCCAGCCGCCGCCAAAGTGAATGTTTGGGTGTTAACGGGAGCCGCAAAGTCAAAACCCGTCGTGACATCAAGCGTTGACGCGGATTCGCTCAAAGCCGCAATGCTTATATATAGTGGATGCGCTGTCGTGTCCAGACCTTCTCCCAAGTTCTTATATGGACTCCTCCAATACCCATCAATGGCGAATGGGGTAGCCTCCGAAGCGTCTGAATACACGGTGCTTTTCAGCTTCTCATACAGCTTTCCGCTGTAGTTCCCACCGAAAAGCCGACGATTCTGCACTAACGCCAGCACGTTCGATTTGAACCCTGTCGTACACCTCAAAAAGCACTCATGCGCCAAGTCCCAGATAATGCAGTAGTTGTTCGTCGAGCTTGTGCCCATCGACACAACCCACACAATCCAATCCTGGGCCTGGTAGTAAATCCCTTGGATGTACGCCACGCGGTTTGAGTTGATGTTGTCGAACAGATCGTTGATGTCGTTGGGGTAGCTCTTAAAGTTCACACCGTCAGTCGTGGATTTCATGCGTTTTCCGGGAGTGATGAAAAACACCTCTCCGTTCACCTGAGCGTAGGCATTGCGACCCGCTATCCCGACCCCGCTTTGGAGCTGATAGGTTGGAAACGGTGCGCGGGTCAGAGGCATCAAATGGGTACTATTATCCTTGAAAAGTAACGCTGTGTCAGTCCCAAGCACAACCCCGCATTGCAGGGAATCGCCGTCAGATTTGGCGATGTCGGCATTGCCTGATCCCGACCCCGTCCAATCCTCGGGATCTCCGACGATCGTCCAATAGATTCGACTGGGATTCGCCGCTGTCGACAAAGCAAAAACCCTGTTATTTGCCGCAAATCCAGTGTAAGCAGACGGTGGAGACCCACCCAAAGAGGCCGCGTTGCCTGACCCAGAGTATTTAAAAGGAGCATCAGGCGCACCGCCGAACCAAATCTGAAGATTTCCGTATTTAACGGGAGTCCAGAGGTTGTTGTTGCCTGCCGTGATCGAAACAGCACCGCTCACATCCGACATCGTTCCAGCCAGTCCAGTATCCGAGTAAAACTTTGTTCCTGAAACAGCCGTCAAGAACTCAGAGCCAGAGTTGTATTTGACATATCCCAACCCCGTCACAGCCGAAGCACCAGAAGCCATCGCCGTCGAGTTCCATTCGGAATCACCGTTTCGCTTCCTGAATCCATTGTCCAGAATCACGATGTTGTCCAAGTCAGGAGACTTGTTGACAGGTAGCGTGTACTCAGGGTCGGACGTGTTGAGTCCACCCGTAAAGTCCGTAAACTCGATGTTTTGGCCTCTAGCTGCCATTAGCTGTTCCTTGGATAGTTGAAGGGTAAAGGCATATACCCCAGATTCCCACCGACGGGCTGATTGTCTGCCGATGTCATCACCCGATGCCGATGGAGGCTGTTTTCATACTCCGTTTTCATCTCGTCAATGCCATCCGCAAATGCTTTTCGTGATTCAACCACCCGCGTATCGTCAAGAAACGAAAACGCCTGAGTTTTCGCTCCTTCAATCAAAACCGTCGTGTGCCACTTGGCGGGGATTACAGACACGTCCGCATCCGCTGACATATCCGTCGCGACTGTCAGATAATCAATTCGGAGGTTAATCACCGCGTCAGGATTGGGCCAGAGCCGGAACTGGGGATACCCGGAAGAATCAACACCCGCCATGCAATACAACCGAGGCGTACCGCTGGAAAGAAATCCGGGGTTGAATGACTGGAAATACTCAGGAGTGGTTTCAATAAGCTGATACGGGAGGATGTCCTGAAACACCTGGATGATCCGGTCCACGTTGGACGACGTGGAGTAGTACTGCTTCCGCACCGTATAAGTCGCCGCCGAGTCAGTGTAGATCGCCGCAATCTCTAGAGTCGCCGCTGTCGTTCCTGAGGTGTGCGCCGTGATCTTGTAGAAGTCATTGGACGATGAAGTCTGAATGAACCGCCCACTCACAGACACGTTCGCCCCGTTGGAATCCACAGGAGTCGTGCTGAACGTGATCGACGTACTCCCTGCCGTAGTCGCTACAGTTCCAGAAGTGATGTCAGGAACCGTCTGAATGACCAACGGCGTAGGACTACGGAGGAAAGGCCACTCAAACGAGCGCAGGATGGCTTGCTGGGAGTTGTTTAGCCATCGTTTCAACAGCGTGGCTTCACTTGATATCGCCACGTCCATCCCGCATTGCGCTCCAAGTTCCTGCTGTAATGTTAGAAACGTAGCCATCAAGAACCCTCTTGAGAGTAAGTAACAACGCCTGCCGTTACGTTGGCATCAACGTCAAGAAAACAGCCAGCGGGAAACAACACGCCAGCTGTCCCATACTCAACAGTTTTTCCTGTGTTTATAACTCCAGTCTCTGTCACAAATACTGTTCCAGAAGCTGAAGTTCCGTTACGTAGAATTAACGTCCCGGCTGTGCCGCCACTAAGGAAATTCACAGCGAAAACCCTCGTCGGTTTCCCTGACGTTCCAATCGCCGCATCTGTTCCTGAAACAATCGCCTGACTTCCTGCGTTCTGAATCATGTTATGCCTCCACTGCTACTTTCTTGGGTCGTCCGCGACGTTTAGGAGCCGCTTCATTGACCAAAATAACTTCACCCTGCTCCACCGTCTCCGCGACAGGGGCTTCTTTTTTAATCTTGACGGGAACAACAGGGATATCTTCTGGATCGATTGACAACGGCTGTGTCGGATCAGACGCTAAAACAACCGCCATGTCCTCGATCTTCTCTTTCAGCCGCACTTCCGGCCCAACCGTAGCGCGGAGATAATCACAGATCGCTCTCCATGCCTCTTTGTCAGCGTTGATGTCGGTGTAGTGCAGAACGTAAAAACAAGGCTCATCGCCGATCGGAGTCTTCTTTGTCGTCCAATTTCGAGCCAAATCAACGCTGTCTTCCGTCTTGTAGACCTTCCGGGTGCTTCCAATGTCAGCTAAGAACCTGGGCCATGCTCTGGGGAATCCGTCTGTCCCTCTGGTTTGGATATTCTTCGTCAGATAATCAGGCAAAGAATTGAAAATAATCACCTTGTCCACGAATCCAGCATTGACCAACTTAAACGCCTGCATTGATAGCCTCCTTGGGCTGTTTTGTCTTGAGATATTCATCCAAGATCAGATTGACTCTGTGCTGGATGGTGTGCTTAGAAATAACCTCTTCGTAACCCGCCTGAGCGATCTTTTCACGCTCGTCATCGTGCGCCAGATAGTATTTCGCCTTCTCAACCATCTCATCGAGCGACCGATAAAAAACCATGTGTTTCCCGTCCTCGAAAACGTCCTCAATGCCAGGTATCCAGTTCGTGAGAAGGAAAGAACCCGTCGCTAACGTCTCAAAACAGCGCATATTGATGTCGTCTGTCATGGCAATGTTGAAAACGATCTTGGATTCCGCGAACTTCCGCGCCGCTTCGTCAAAAAGACGCTGTCCGTAGTAGAAATTAGGGAATTCCCTGAAAAGACGGTCAAGCGCATCAACACGATTGAGCGAACTGACGTGTCCGACAAAGCAAACGTCGTACTTCTTCGTCAAAAGCTCGATTTTTGGGTAGGCTTGCGGCTCTACAGCGTGGGGAAGCCAGATCGGATTGGAAACACCGTCTTTTTTCATGCGTTCAACCGCGTTCTTCTGCGCTACAAAGGCAAAATCGGCCTTCTTTGCTACGGAACAGCGGTAATCGTAGCTGTCAATCGATCCCGTCTTGATGTGCGTGTCAGAAGCCCAATACGCGAACGGTTTCGGTGTCTCAAATGGCGTATAAGGCAGAATTCCAGTCAGTCCATCCTCGCCCCAGTCGACATGGATGTTCAAATCGTACGTTCCAAACGGGGAAATGTCGCCAACGGGGTAGATGTGATCGACTTCCACCGTCTCGCCGTGCTTCTCGTAGAGGTCTTTAGCGGCTTTTTCTGCTCTCGGATCAAGTTCTTTTGACGCAAACCAACTTAAAAGCCCCTGATCGACTGGCCCGCCACGCAGAATCTGCCCGTAATACTGCATCCGCTTGAGACAGGCCTGAACATAAAGAGGGTTCCCGTCGTTTCGGCCAAGTCTGCTTTCGAAATAGTTCGCAATCCTAAGCATGGGCCACCTCTAAAACCCCAACAGGGGCCATATGCAGAACCTTCTCGTAACACCCGACAAAAGACACGCCGTTCTTCGGATCAACGCAATCAATCTGCTTGAACCCACACAGATCCATCAAGCTTTTAAGAGATTGCGGCGTGAAAGCGTGGACGTGTTCAGGATTCAGCGGGATCATGTTCCCGATGTCCTGATTCGGAACAGCAATAATCATGCGACCACCAATCTTCAACACTCGGTTCCAGTTCTTCAAAGTCTCAGCGGAATCCACGCAATGCTCCAAAATGTGCCGCGAAATGATCGTGTCCTGCGACATCTCATCGAACGGAAGCGGTCTAGACACGTCACCCACCACGTCAGCCACAGAAACACCACCCGGAACGTGCGGGATGGGTTCGCCTTTTGGCGTGATGTCCATGCCAACCGACTGCGGAACCGTCTTTCGGTATCCACACCCCAGCTCAAGCACAGCGTCGCCTTTCACCATCGAAGCCACAACGTCTCCCTCTAAATCCTTCAAAGGCTCTGGAGTTCCGTAGCTCAGGCCGCGAATCGTCTCCCAATAGAACTTGAATCCATGCTTATTGATGAGATAGTGATTCGTGCGGTCGCGCATCTGCAAAGAGTTCCAGCCGCCGTCGACTTGCGCCCCGCCGTTCACGCGCTCGCCTGTCTTGAATCCATGATGAATCAGGAACGCGCGGGGAGTAATCACGAGATGCTTTCCGGCCTTCCTGAACCGCATCGACATATCAATGTCGTCGCCGCCAGGACAGGACGTGTCAATCCCACCCAACGCCTCGTAATCAGACCGTCTCACCATCACCGTGAAGAAAATGAGATATGACACTTCAATCCGCTCCCGGATGGGATACCGCTGATAGATGCTGTGCCACCCCGCCGCGACCGTCGTTGTAGGCCCGACCGCCGCCACGTTCCTGTTTTGGAATGGGTAGAGCAGTTCTTTGTAGAAATTGGCGTTTGCCATAGGAATGTGCGTGTCGTCGTTCTGGAAGCAAAGAAACGGTGCTTTGGCGTGTTTTGTCCCTAGCTCAAGGCCGCCTTCCCATCCCAGGTTCTCGCCGGGATCAAGAACCGTGATTCCTTCAATGTGTCCAAATTCTTCTTTGATGGGCTGTTTGCCGTTGTTGACGATGATGATCTCGCCTAGCCCATCCAGAAACCCAGTGGCAATAATGGAGTTCACGCAGGGAGTGAGAAACTGCGGATTATTCCATGTCGGTATAATGACGCTGACGAGTGGATTCATCTAGTCCCCTAGCACCAAAACAGGCTCTTTGGATTTGAGTTCGCCGTAGTTCTTCTCTACTTCCATTCCATGCGCTTTCCACTGAGCGTTCACGTAATCTTCCGTAACTATCAACGGATGACTGACATGGCCCAGCTTTACGCGGGTGTCTACCCACGTCGGGAATCCTGCTTTTTTGGCCTTGTAGCAAAAGAGAATATCCTCGCCAGTCCCACAAGTGGACATGAACCGAGGAGTCGCAACAGCCTTCAAAACTTCCGTCTTAATCAAAACCGCACCAAACCCCACAGCGTCCACTTCCTGGAGCTTGTTCTTGGGGTAGTTCATCACCGCATAGTTCGAGAAGTAATCCTTCTTCGATACCGCGTCCCACCCCTCAATGCAGGCGTAAACGACGGGCTTATGGGGAAAGTTGCGGGTAAAGGCCAGAGGGGCGACAATAGACTTGTCGTCAGCGTAAAGCTTCTCGAACATATCGTCTGGACAAATCATGTCGTCGTCAATCATGTAGAGATAGTCACAATCAGCCGCGATTGCCTGTTTTGCCATCTCCTCCCGCGCGAAGAACACGTGCATCCGTCCGCAGGTGTACTGAATAAACTCAAATCGGGGTGTTTCTTTGTTGATCCTGCCGCGTTCTTCCAGTTTCCCTAAGTGCATGAAGTTATGCAGGCGGTTCGTGTACGCTTCTGATCCCGTCATGCCCTCATGAGGCAATCCAATCAGGACGCGGATCACGCCTTCTTCTTTGGGTTGCAACTGCTCTGCGTTTACTTTGGGATTCATTGAACTATCCGCATCTGAACCATCAGCAGTTCAAACAAACTGAAACGACTTGGGCTTTTCACGTGATGCGAAGCGTGATTGCCGAGGGGAGACTGAGCCTTTTTATAGGTCATCAGCTCCCCATCGGAATCACACCGCATAACTTCCAAAAGGTCGAAATGAAACGGGTTCCGAAGCGTGGGAGACCACCGCAAGAGATACCTTGTCGGTCGCATTCCTAAACCCTTCATCACCGCGTTCACGATTTCGGCCTTTGTCATTTACAGACCTCTGACAAACCCAGACACTCCACCGTCAGTCACGGCAGAGATCGCCACAGCCGTCGTTGCCGTCACAACCGAGCGATAAAGCAAGGTCGAGAGGGTTTCGCCAGCCGCTTGACCGCTGAAGAACGTTCCAGCCGCCGCGCCGGGGCGAAGGTAATCGCCAGCCGTAACAGTGATGGAAGATCCCACGTTAGAGATCGCCACTGAATTGGCAAATCCCCACGCCGTCACAAGGCCATACCCGTTGATCGCAATGTCCTGCTGGGCCACTCCGACAAACCCTTTCCAAAGGGCCGCCGTGGAGCGAACCGCGCTGATGCCGTCAATGGAAGCACCCGTCTGGACAAGGGCCGCACCCATGCCAGTCGTGATGGAACCGCCACCGTCAACGTTCTTCACTACGATCTGAACTTTTTCCGCGTCTGTTCTATTAAGTTGCTGAATTAACATTTTGAGTCTCCTTTTGCTGACCCGCTGTAACTTGGAACCTTTCGGCCCACCAGTCCTTCGCGGCGGTCAGGCATTTGAATGTTTAACCGATGACCATCAGGTCAATATCCGGCGTGTTTGCGACTGTGATCGTGAACAGCTGAGTGGTCGGGCTGTAAGTCGCCGTGACCGCATCAGTCGTTGTCCGATTCACAACAATCCATCCGCTTACACTGTTCGTATATTTGACCGTGTCGCCCGTAACGCAAGCAGGGATTTTGAGGATATCGAATATCCCTTGTCCCCCGTCGCGCGCAGTAGGTGTTCTAAGTGATGCCATAAACGACCTCCTTTAGGCCGAAACGCCAGTCAGTTTCGCATTCTTGCGACGATTTCCAGTGGTAAGCGAGCAAGCCAACAGAATCTTGGCAGTCCGCGCGTCCTGGTTCGTCGGAGTCACAAACGGAGTGGTGATGAAGTCAGTGTCAGAGTTGACAATGAACTCAATACCCTTCGAATGCAGAAGATAAATCACGCCAGAGGTGGCCTGGGGCGACCAAGTCCATGGAGTGGATTTAAACTTCAGATTCTCAATTCCGATATCGACCATTTTGTTGTCGGTGAAACGTTCCTGAGAAACCAAGGACGATTCATACGCCTGGAACGAAGTCTGATCCGAAACGATCATCTCCGGGCCACCGATGGGATTCTGAACAGAGATCAGATTCCATGCGTTGGTCAAGTCCGAACGTCCCTGAGCCGCGAAGCTACCAGAAGCAGTAGCCGCGCATGCCTGCCACCAGCTGTTCGTGGTGCCATTGATGCCGCCCACAGTGCCGGAAGTAGCCACAATGGTCGTCAGAGGTTCGATGTGCTTGGAAACTGCCGTTGCCGCAAACATATCCTGTTCGAGCAAGAGTGACAGGCTTTCTTCGGCCTGCATCTTTTTAGCTTCCATCAGGTCTTCCAGTTTCGAGTCGCCAGCATTCGCCACGCGTTCCGTGAATCCGTCAATCGTGACTGTGGCCGCATACTGCGCCCAGAGCCATTGATCGCGGGTCAAGCCGTCCTGCGGGGTCGTGTCCAGCTGGTCATAACGCTGATACGCCAGAGCAGTCGTGTTCTTCGCATACATTTCTGCATGAGAAAGAGCCGCGCCGCCTTTTTTGCGCATCTTTCCGCCGCCCTTGCCTTCGTAAAGCCACTTGAATACAGGGTTCGACTTGAAGATGTTGTCTCTAATACCAGGAATCATGTTGACCAGCGACGTAGTCAGTAACTCGTCAACGTTTCCCGGTCCGTAATTTTGTAGTAATGGTGCCGTCATGTTAATTCTCCTTGTTAGTCTTCACGCGGTACGCGAATCTGTCTCTTAGCAAGCTGAAACGCCTCAGAAGCAGTGAGTTTCTTCGGATCAGGGCCTGTGTAAGCACCTTTTGCGGCCTGCGTCGGAGGTTCAGATGAAGTCGCCGCCTTCTGCTGGATGCGCGCCAGAGCTTCCTGACGGCCCTTCTCGTAGTACTTCTGAGAAAGACTTTTCGCCCATCCATAGGCTTCATTGAGTTTCGAGGCATATTCTTCAGGCGAAACACCCTTGGAAGGGTCCACCGAGAGCTGTAAATATCCCGTTATCAACTTGTCCTCTTCGAGAGAGTAGAAATCAGGCCGAACGGGTTTTCCGTCCTTGCCCATTTCCGTAGCGAATTTCTCAATAATATTCGTGGCTTCATTCACCGTTTTATATTGCTTGAGTTCTTCGATCTCTTTTCGATCTTTGGCACTGACTTCCTTCGTCACCTCAGCCAGAAGCTCCAGAAACCCGTCCTTCGATTCAAACGCCTGCTTGAACCGATCATCCGAGATCTTTTGCCCCAACGTTTTCTCCGCTTCCGCTTTCTGTTCCTTGAAATCAGCCTTCTGCGTCTGGTTCAAGCCCTTCCAATAATCTGTAAAACGACGGTCATTGGACACTCGATCAAATGCTTCAGCTTTTTTCCGCACTTCCGCGATAGACTGCGATTTCTTCGTGTAGTCCGCCTGCAGTTGTTTATGCAACGCCCGCAGTTCAGGAGGTAGAGTTTTGGGGTCGATGTTGCTAAAACTTTCCTCGGCGGGTGCGCTCTGTCCCTGATTACTCGCTTGTCCGCTCTGGCCTTCGAGAGTTCCGGCGGTCGCTGGCGCAGATTGTCCGCTTGCGGCGGGTTCTGCTACGGCGGTCGCTGAATTGTTCTCTACTGCTTGCCCTTCTGCCATATTGTTTTCTCCTTTAAGGTCTGTGTGACTCTTGTGTCCTGACGTTGATTCCCAGCCTGTCCATCTTCTGCAAAAGTAGTGTAAGCCGAACGAGGTTGTTGTTGATCTGCATCAACATATTCAAAATCGTTTGCTCTCCGGCGGTCACGGCGTATGGCTTTCCTGTGTGACGACCATTTCCGGCTTATCATCAGATTCTTCCCCTTCGTCCTCGCCCTTGGGCGTAAGATCGTAATGAGACAAAATGAAATCGAGTAGTGCCTGCGGATCAGCCGCCTGTCCTTGCACCTTGCTTCTTAACGCCTGAATCAACGGGTTATCTGCCATGGTTGCGTTCCCTCCACTCACGATAAATCTTCTGGATCTTCGGCCTGTCATTCTCAAATTGTTTCTTGCGGTATTCCCTAGACCCTTCAATCCACGATTTCGATCCGTACCGCGCCCCGTTGATCGTGTTCCCCGCCTCTTGAACTCCCAGCTCGTCCATCACCTGCTTCTTGTGCCGCTTGCTCTGGATCGGGATCGGAACGCCATTTTTGTCCGTCAGGTTCTTGAACGTCTGTCCTGCCCTCTGCAAATAAACATCAGGCGAGTAAGCATCCGCTAATGAAAGATTCCCGCATTCCTTGCTGTCGCACGAATCAATAATGTACCCGTTTTGCACATACGCACGGATGTGATATGCATTCGTGTTTCCGCACGTATTGCACGTCAAGCTCATGTAAGTGATTCCTCCGGCCCTAAAACACCCGTCGCTTTGCCTTGCGCTTGAACGCCCTTAATGATCGTGTCAATCTGCACGTTCTGCGCCTGTGCGTTGCGCTTCGCCGTTTCAGACAGCGTCTTCTGATCTTCAATGTCAGCCTGCGCCTGAGCCGCCTGTTCCTTCTGCGCTGTAGCCGCCTGCTGTTGGTCAAAGGCCTGTTCAAGACCCTTGATTTCGTAGTCCTTGAGAAGCTCTTTCACGATCTCAGCAATGAACGGAGGAACCGACGGAGCAGAAGCAAGCGGTATCGACATCTGATAGACGCTGTTCAGAATCTGATCTCGGCCCTCTTTGTTCAAGGGCAACGTCGAACCCGCTTTGATCGAAACGTCAAAATCGCCCTGAATCGCCTGCTTGTCAAACCGAATCGTCTGAGAGGATGGGTCATAAATTCCCTGACTCTGGAACGCCTGGATGATCTCAGGTGGTTCTTTGCCCGTAATCCGCGCGATGTACGGCACGTCAAAGTTATTCTTCATCTGCATGATGAGATGTCGGGCGATGTTCTCGCAGTGCGTCTCAATACGGTCTTGCTTGCGGTCTGTGCGAGCGTCCACTCCGCCTTTAATCAAGTCCAGCTCGCCCATCGTCCTGGTCGCTGTCCGCGTCATGCCGCCCTGCGTGAATTGCGACTGCCCACGAATCCGATCAATCAACTGATCCAAACGATCCAGAAGCATGAAGAAGTCCGGCGGCATCGATCCCCAGTCCAGCATCTTGATTGCCTGCTGGATATCGCCAGTGGTCTTTGCGGAGAGAATCGATCCTTCAATTCCCTTTTCGAACTTGTCTAAGTCCTGCAATCCCATCGTGCCCGTCTTAATGAGCATCTGACGGTTCCAGCGCTTAGCGAAGTTCAAGCACATCGTGAAGAGCTTGATCTTCTCTTTCACTAGCGGTTCCCACGGCCCCACATCGGATTGGGGATACGGCTCATCAGGAATGTTGTGGAACGACAGGAACTGGAACGGGAACTCGTCCATCCACTCCGGCCAGTCGCGCGGCTCTTCTAAATACCGATCATTCACTTCATCGGCAATCGTGTAAATCTTGCGGGTGTGCGCGTCCCAAATCTCGTAAATCGCCGTGTAATTGAAGTCCTCTTTGTAGAGAATGTTCTTCATGTACTTCATGTCAATCGACGGATACGAGTTTCCAACAAGACGCTTCGCGACCTTCGGATAGTCCTTCTTCACATCATCCGTCGGGCGATAGATGCGCTGGGCAAGCCAGATGCAATCCTTCGGCGGGTTCTTGCATCCCACGTTCATGTACATATCCCGCCACGACACGCGGTTCGCGTAAATCGAATCTTCCACGATCTTCAACAGATCCCCAGACCCGCTCGTCTTGGTGTTGTTGCCGACCTTGTTCCACGCGTGGCCCACAAACAGGCCGTCTGTGATTTGCAACTCTAAATCGGCTTTGAGTTTCAGCTCGCTCCACAAATGGTTAACACCAGCTTCAAGAATGTACGCTGATAGAATCGTGGCGTTCTTCTTTGCGTTCACAGCAATAAACGGGTCTTTGTAATAGAGATTAGCGAGCGTGGAATCTTTGTAGGCAAACATCTCATTGATCGGCGGGACTTGCGTGTTGCCAAGGACAACGTCGTACTTGCCTTTGATTTCTTCCAGCAAGTTCTCCCAGTTGTTCTCGTCCGCGACGCGGTCTTTCCATTTCTTCGAAACAGAAATCCTGTCGTGCAACCGCCCGACTTGTTGCGACTCTTTCATGTTGTCAAATGCGTCAACCATTGGCGACCTCGTGGAAAAAATCGTTGTGTCCCTGACTCAGTTTCCGCGCTTCATTGAACGCCGCTTCCCAAGACCCTGCCGGAACGTCCTGACGCGCTTCGGAATCCCCCGGCACAAGCAAATCCAACTGGCTCGCGAGCGCGTCGATCTCGTCATCATGCCGGCCCTTCGGGAACGTCAAAAGCTCTTCTTCGAGACTCTTCATCCAGGGCGCGTGAAAGACTTTGCCGCCACGGTAGAACGGCTCAAGAGCCTTAATGCGAAACTCTTTGCTTTCGTTGGTGTTGCGCTTGAGTTCTGTGATCGGGAAGTAACTGCCGCGAACCCGCATCTGTTCTTCCAGCCATTGCTTCAATGCTTTCTGAAACGCCACCGTCTCAAGACCCACCACAGACGGATGCCATTTCTCGTACATCAAAAAGATGTTGTTGATCGACTCCGAAACGTTCCAATGACCCTTCAAAGAATCCAGAACGTAGATGTCATACTTCTCGTCCATCCCCGTCACGTTAATCACGAAGTAGTCCGCAGATTGCTTCTCACTAATCGCCGGGTCTATCGTCATGCTCACGAAAAGTCTGTCGGGCCGTCTGTCGTAGTACTTGAAATATCCCGGTTTAAACAACTGGTTTTCCTCGTCAACGGGATTGTTCATGTACTGCGCAGAGTACTCAGCGGGAGTCATGGACTTCTTCAGGTGGTCAATGAAATCAAAGCAAGGCGTGTCGCTCGATACCCAAACCTTCTTGTCCTTGTCGAATCGCTTGTTGAATTTGAGAGGGAAAATGATCTTGCCGTTCTCCACCACCTGACGAACCATGATGTCGTAGTACTCGGCTTCTTTCTCCAGCACTTCAGAAAACGTGTCGTCTAAATGCCAGCGCGTTCCGACTTCCAGCAACTGCCCACCCGGCTCAAGCAGGTTCACCATCGACCGACGAAACCGCTTCACCTTCTCCCGCTGTTCGGGCGTTTGCGAGTTCTGTAAACCCGTAAGATCGTCCAACAGGATAAGATCGAAATGTCCACCCGTCTGTTCCGCTTCAACACCGGTTGTGGATATCGTTGGTTCTTTAAGAGCCTTCGTGCGTTGTCGGATAGTAACAGCATCCTGATTCCAATAGTCCGATCTAAATTCCCCAAAAAGTTTTGAAAGCTGTGATTTACCATCCAAGTTTTCCTTGATCTCCGACAACATCTTCCGCGAGATGTCCCAGACCTGATTGGCAATCAACACACGCACATTCGGGTTCTTCAGGATCGCCTGAATCGTCTTGCCGATCGTCACAATGCTCGTCTTCAAATGGTTTCGCGGTAACAGCAACGCCTTCTTTGACGACGGACGCGCGAGCCACAACTCCAGCTCGTCATGCACAACGTCCCAGTCTTTGTATCCGAGCATCTGCGTACAGAGAAAATGCAGACTCGATTTGCAGGCCTCTTGAACTTCCGCTAGAGAAACGTTGCTCACGGTTGCCTCAGATAGTCATGCACGACATTCACATAAAAACATTTGTTGCAGGACGTGACCTCGCCCCAGTTCAGCCAGTAATGATGCGCGAGCTTATGACACGTCGGGCACTTCACGGGAATCTTCATTTGGAGATCTCCGCCTCAATCGCTTCCTTGCGCCGGAACGCGTCGCGCACTGCGGAAGCGTCAACGTGAATCTCGATGTTTGTGGTGGCGTCCGCGCCGTTAGCCCGAGGAACCCGCGCCACGCGAGCGCCAAACTCTTTCCAGATTTCCACTTTGTGCCGCGCCACGCGCTCCTGGCCCATCATCTTCTCGCCCTCTTGATACCACCGGCCAGGTTCTTCCCACTCGCGCTTGATGTGGTCTTTCATCGCCCGGTCAGCGAGCCACGCGCGAACTTTCGGTTTATCGAGAAACCTCTCGGCCTGTTCAGGTGTCAAACTAGACTTCGCGCAAGCCTCGTCAAACGGAACGCCGTAACGGTAAGCATTGAGAAAGAGGTATTGCTTCGTGGAAAAATCAGGAAGGGTTTCGTCGAACTGGTGGGGACTGAATACGCGGTTCCGAATGACAAGGGCTTCGTGATCGGCTCCGTCGCCGTCTCGAATCAACTCTTTGGCTAACGCTGTTTGTTCGTTTGTCAAAACGGTGCGAGGGGCTTTAAGCGTCTCCGCCGCCGATCTCGCCCGATTGTCCCAGGCCGTAGGGGCAATAAAAAAGGCCGTAGAAACAACCAAAAATCGAGGTTGTCCCACAGGCCTGTGTGAAAAGTCTAACGGACTTGTGAAATCTTGTCAAGTGCAATCGTGAAAATTTATCCCACTTCCAAAATCTTCAGCCAACACTGTTTGCACAACACCTCATCGTAATCATCGCACCGCTTACTCTTGCACTCCACCCGCACCCCACACCTCGGACACGCGTGGTCGTGCGTCTTAACGTATCGCAAATTCCGCATCCACTCTCATTCTTCGTTCTTCAGGATGCGCTCCAGCAGAAGGTTTGTCTTGCACATCTCTTTGTACATCATCACCAACGCGTCAAAGAACGCCTGCTCTTTCGGTTCCAGGCTCTTGTACAGGTCGCTCGTCATAACTGACTCCCCCCACTGGTTTTCCCAAAAGCCAAGTCTGATCTGACATCAACTTCAATCTCATTAATTGACGATACACATCCAACGAAATCGATACCGATCTTGAGTACTCCTGCCATTGGAACTTCATTCACGCCCCCGACGGAAGTTCTTTCCAGATCGAACAGCAGTTTTACGGCATGGCCACGGCACGTCCACGGCGGCTCCAATGGTGGCGGTCTGTTCCGAGTCGTAGAAGACGGTCTTCTTGGTGACTGTCCATGACCACCCGTAGCGGATATTGGCGCAGTAGGGGTGGTGTTTTTCGCTCGGGCTTGGCCAGGGGACGAAGCAGGCGGCGCAGACCACTTCAAGTGGGGGGTGTTGTCTGGATTTTTTCGCGGTTGGTTTTGGACGAGGTCGGCCTTGATGTCTGGATTTTGGTGGAGTCGTGTGTGGGGTCTGATGAATATTCAACGCACCCCCTTGGTGGATTTTTCCGGCAGAAGCCAAAGCATTCTTTTTGATTTGCGCTAGAACACGCGGCGATTTAGACGACCTGTTCATCTCCCGGGCCATGGCGACCCACGCCCTCGCGCCCATGCCGTCCGTGTACTGCCTCTCCCAAATCCGTTGATTATCAAGCCTTTTGGTCATGCGTGTCCGATAACGACTGTTATATTACATATTCCATAGGTCATAAGGCCCATTCGGTAGGTGAAATCACACACATTCACCCGAATCAGGGCGTTTTTCATCCCCTTCTCCCGTTCGGCCCAAACTCCCTGAAGTTCTGCTTCGCCTCGCCGCACCGTCGGCAGATGCACACCCAATCCAACCTGTTCTTGACGACAATCGTACGAACGGAAAACCTGTGGCCCTTAGAGCATCCGTTGGATTTATACTCGTGGATAATGCGACGGACAGGAACGTCTGAGTTGTTATCGGCAGGCATAGCGCGAGGACGTATCGGAAGCCCTTGACGTTATCATGTAGCCCGAATTGTGCGATAAGCCCGCATATCTGTCAAGCGTGAACAACATAGACGGCATCATCCTACCCGCGTACGACGTACCGACGGACATAGTCATGATCCGCGCTGAACAGGCCGTATCCTGATCTCAAGCTCGTCGTCAGGTCCGATGAACGTATGCACACGCTCCTGGCCTATCACAGTGACAGACTCATCCCATCCCACCAACACCCGCCGCAGGAACTCCAAAGACAGCTTAAACACGCCTGATGCACCAAGTGACACAATAGCCATAAGATTACAACCTAGACCGTTTATCCATCATTCTACTGCGGCTCGGAATCTGAATTTCGCAAGCCTCTCCGAAAGTTTCGATTTCTGCTCATCCGTAAGCTGTCTGCGTCGCTTCGGACGAATGAAACTGATCGCTTTATCAATGTGTTCTTCATTAACCAGTAGCTTCTGCGTCTCATCTCCAACCCTCACATGAGAGTACGGAAACGGCATTTTATGCTCATAGGCATTGAAAACCCTGTTCTTCATTTCCACAGCTAACACGATACGATTCTGCAAATAACACCATCCACGACTGCCCAATATCTCGTCATACCACGGACGATCTTCGGCCTTTCGATTACGCTCCACATCCCACGATTCATCCAGTGTGACTCTGTACCGCTTCCCGTATTTCTCTTTTAAGTCAATCATTTCGATCCCCTTTCGAACGCCCCAAGAATGCGCCTGGTATGGTTAAACTGGTAAAAAGCCCTTGCAAGGTCAACTACGGCCCATCCGGCATAAACCCCAATCCCCACCACATCCCGCGCGGACATCAGGCACACCGTACACCTGGCATCCCGCCGCGAGTCCGGTTCGTGCCTGGCTAAGCGTAGCATCCGGTCGTGCTTTCTTTCGGTCATCGCACACAAAGCAACAAAAGAATCGGAATCAACACGATCGACGGATACTGCGCCGTTGCCTCTTGATAGTTGTCCTCCGCAAACTTCTCCCAATCCCACAAATCCCCCAACGCATGATCGCCGTTCATGTTGAAAACTTCATTGCCAGCACGCTCTCGCTTATCGTCGTAGTTCGCCTTCCATCTCTCACGCCATTGCCAGAGCAATGTTTCCATTCGCTCAATGTCATTCTCGGGGATCGCCTGCGTCGTCAGGTTGTACCGTCGGCAGATTTCGAATCCCTGCAAATATCTCCCCCGCTGACTTTTGCCGTATGAATCCAGGCTCGTTTGAAGGCTTATCTCGTACTCCTTGAGATCCCTGCGCTCGCTTTCGCTCAGCAGCTTGTTCAGAAATGCTCTTGCTACGTATGGCTCCATGTTTTGGGTCCTCCCCCATTATTTTTTTGTATAAATCGTCTTCTACCCGAAACCCCAGATTGAAGGCTTTCAACCCCTCCGCGATTTCCGCGCTTTTGACCTTCTTTTCTTCCGCCTTTTTTGAAGCCCAAAAAGAAACAAAGGCGGACAATTCCCCATCTCCTCTTTTCTTCTCTTTCTCTTTCTCTTCTCTTTCTCTTCTCTTGTACCGTGATCGTTTGAGTCTTTCATACCCCGTAGAATCGAGTTGATATTTACGCCAATTAAGCATGATAACGGTATGTTCTCCGTTATCATATTTGGGGGGGTCAATTTGCACATTTGGCAACTCTTTGATGCACATAATGAGGTCACTAAATGACTCAACATCGAACCATTCTTGGTAAGTTTTGGAGGGTGGTTTTATGAGCAATTTCCCATCATTTCCTTGCTGGCAAATCAGGGCCCCTAAACGCGTCCAGCGGCCTACCTGTTTTGGGGTTAAATTGATGAAATGAGGATCAGTTAAAATGCTCATCCAAACCTTAAACCATTTCTTCTGATCAGCCATTTATTTTAACCCTCAAATGATTTTCCTGTATTACTTGTAGTCCCCCTCTTTCATTTAAAACCTTAAGCCAACCATTAGGCATATCTTCTACAATAGTTACTTTTCCGCTATCGAAAGTCTCCCAAACCTCACCCTTCAAGTGCATTTTGTTTCTCCTTTTTTATCTCCAAATACTTGCCATAAGCCTCACTCTTTGGCTGTGTTAATCCAAGTCCCTTGCACCAATAATCATTACGCAAAAGCACTTTACACAGACGGCGATATGATGGCGCATATTTCCCATTCTCAAGAACAAGCGGAGCCTCATCTGGTATGTCATCCATGTATCCGCGCAATCTCCACCATTTAATAAATACACTGAATCTCTCTAAGAATCTATCTCGCGAGGCCTTCGGAAGGGTTGTAA
>ERZ869907.67-NODE-67-length-41646-cov-8.219158_pt1 | contig 41646 bp, 48 predicted proteins | sample MGYA00579309_ERZ869907 | MGnify/ENA primary metagenome ERZ869907 (study PRJEB32216, sample SAMN09231814) | wastewater metagenome | place: USA: Maryland | collected 2016-07-30 | study: EMG produced TPA metagenomics assembly of the PRJNA472060 data set (Reclaimed water... | reverse complement strand
CCTACACGACGCTCTTCCGATCTTCACCAGCGCCGTGCAGGCGCGCATCGAAGCCGAGGTCACAGCCGCGCTCTCCGGCTCCGAGCTGATGGGCCAGTACGTCGCTGCCGCGCTCCACCAGCAGATCACCGTCAAAGCCAGCGGCTACGGCCGAGACCGCCAGACCACCTTCCTCAAGGAGGTGATCGACAAGGCGATCCAGGCTGCCGTGAGGTCGGCCGTCGAGAAGCTGATCGCCGAGGAGACGGAGGAGATCGAGAAGGCCGTCTCGGCTGAGCTCAAGAACCGCCGCGGTGAGATCGCCAAGGATCTCGTCGGCTCGCTCCAGAAGGCGGCCGAGTCGACCTACGGCGTGACAGTCGAGCTCAAGATGCCGGGTCGCGGATGAGCGCCATGACCAGCACCGGGATCTCGGCCGTCGTCGAGGTCATCAAGACCGCCCGCGGCAACCGCCAGGCGCTCGTCGACGCGCACGCCAAGGCGATCCAACAGATCGACCGCGGCATCGCCGACCTCGAGCACCAGAAGGAGCTGATGCAGGTCTCCTCGCTCTCGGTCGAGGAGATCGCGATGGCGCGCAGCCTGGTCCGGATCCGCGGCTCGCTGCTCGAGGACGCCCAGGGGGCCTTCCAGGCGGCGATCGACGACCTCTCCGAAGGTGGAGTGAGGCTCTGCCAGCGGTACATCGGGGCCAAGCGCTACGACGGCTTCCACCAGCGCGAGGACCACAACTACGGCTACGGGCCGGCGCACGGCTCAACGGTGTTCGCGATCGAGCTGACGCGCGAGGCCAGGAGCCGCGAAGCTCGCCCACCGCTCAGCCGCGAAGAGCGCGACGTCGTCGTGCGCTGGCTGCTGATCGAGATGGAGGTCGCCAAGGCCTCCAACCGCCGGCGGTAGACGCACCACGGGCCGGGCTGAGCGTAGAAGCTCGACCCGGCCCGTAGTTCACGAGGGCACCCGCCCGATGGAGACCTACGCACCGTAACAGGTATGCATAGGTTCTGGCGAGGGGTGCCCGGTCACGAGGAGGCGATGTCACCTATCGTGCAGGCGGCGGCCGGTGAGGGGGAACCCCGCCGGCCGCTCTCGTTCCTACGCCTTGCACTCCCACTCGGAGGCGTGGCTGGGGAAGAAGCGCGCGGTGCGCACGTCCTGCTCCCGCGGCGGCGCGTTCATCGCCTGACCGCTGCCGCCGGCGCGAGCCCAGGTGCTCGCGTGGTACTGGTAGGCCCCGGTGTAGGGGCCGTTCGTCGCGCGGTAGTTGCCGGTGCTCTCGCACATCTTGAGCCGGTGCAGGCGAGCCTTGAGTCCGGACGGGACCTGAGACCAGGCGTGGCCCCACGGGTCGAGCCGCAGCTTGCGCTGCTCGCTGGCCCTGCGCTGGATCTCGAGGGCCTTCTTGGGCCGCTTGAGGCAGCGGCGCGCCTGGTAGATGCGCTCGTGGTCGGCCTTGGAGATCTTCTTCTTGCGGTAGACCGTCTTGACGAGCTTGCGGTACTTCTCGTGGGAGCAGTGCCGTTTGTCGGGGCCCTTGACGACCGGCCTGACGGGAGTCGTCTGGGCCGGTGAGTCGATGGGTGGGATGCCGGTTTCGGTGATCGCGCCGGCGGGCGAGATGAACACCACCGCAGCGATCAGCAGACCGATCAGCAGCGTGGCGCGTGTGAGCAGGACGTTGGTGCGCATGGCACCTCCTTGGGGTGTCGAGTCCTTGCCCGGCGTCGGCGCTTTCTCCCTACCTGTTGATTCGGGAGCGACGACGTCGGCCAGGGGGCGTCCTCTTTCAGAGGTCGTGGGATGGGAACGTCCAAGCCATCGGCAGGACGCGAGAGCGACTTGAGCTCCCGGCCAGCCCCACAGCCACATGGCCATGGAGCTGAGCTGGAGCTCCTAGTCGCCGGCCGGCAGCGCCAGGAGCGGCTTGCCGAGGTCGATGGACCCCTGAGACGAGAGGGCCTCGTAGATGGTCTGCCCGGTCTCCTCGACGATCAGGTGTGCGAGGAAGGCCTCCTCGAAGGTCTCGACCTGCTCCTGGATCGCCTCCATGCGGGTCTTGAGGTTCCAGTGCAGGACGCGCCAGATCCGACGTCCTTCCTGCTCGAGGAGCTCGTCGACGATCTGGTCTCGCGTCTTGGACCGCGCGGCGCTGACCTTCTTGCGCAGCACGTTGGGGTCGGGCTCCTTGAGCGGGACCGACATCCGGACCTTGCGGTGGCCGGACTGGAAAGCGATCGTCGCGGTGCGCTGGTCGCCGTTGCGGCCCTCGGCGAAGGCGAAGCTGTCGCAGCCATAGGCGACCAGGAGCTTGCGGATGCCCTCCTGGCTCTTGCTCACGTCGACGGTGGTGGTCTCGTACGCCATCAGGTCTCCTTGGACTCGGCGATGCGGGCAGCTCGGACGCCCAAGTAGAAGCCGTCGAGGGCTGCGGCGGCGTAGGCAGCCGGATCGAAGTCGATCGACCCATCGTTGCGCACGCTGACCAGGGCCCCGAGCGCCGCCTGAACCTCGGTGGCATCGGTGTCGAGCTCACCGAGCGCAGCGTTGAAGCTCTCGGACGTCAGGCCGAGACGCTCGATGTGTCCGCCGACGGCCTCGAGCATGACCGCCTCGTCGATGCGCCCCATCAGTCGCCTCGCCCGAAGGAAGGGGTGCGAGCCGTGCGACGCAGGGCCTCCTGCTTGGTCGCCGGCAGCAGCTCGGGCGGGCTCTTGATCCAGTCCAGGAGCTGGAGGAGGTCCATGACCGCGATCGTGCGCTGCGAGCTGCCGAACTTCGCGGCGAGGATCGGGATGAGCCCCGGCCTGGCCGCCTCGGGCCCGAGCGCCGCGCGCAGCGTCTCGTCAAGATCGGCCTGCTTGATCGAGAACGACTCGTGGATGGTGTGCTTGCCCGAGAAGATCAGGGTGTGGCCGCTGGCGTCGAGCTTCTGGTACGGCCGATTGCCGGAGCCGATGTGCCGTTCGCCCTGAATGAGCTTGGCGAGGTCGGCGTCCCACTGGTAGCCGAGCTCTTGAGGTGTGGGGTCAGGCATCGTCGCCACCCCTGTGGTCGATGAGCGTCATGCCGCGACCTTATCAGAATAGGATCGTGCTACCATCGGCAGCGAGCGAGGTTTCAGCAGGTACTCGGCTCGCCACCCCTCGTCACCGTGCACTGCGGCGGGGCGATGAGCGTGGCACGAGAAACCGCCGGCGTGTCATGGGAGGCGCGCCGCTCCCAGAACCCAAAGAGGCCCCGCGGTTCCTCAGCGCGGGGCCTCAGCGGGCTACTGGTCGAGGCCGAGCGACTCGATGCTCGGCAGTGGCGGCTCTCGCCTCACCTCGGACGGCGGTCCGATGTGCTGGTCGAGCTGGGCCGTGAAGTCCTCTCGGACCTTGGCCCGCGCGCCGAGCGAGCCGGACTCGGAGATGACCGCCTGCATCTCCGAGCCGTCCTCGAGCGTGAGCGATCCATCAGGGTGGAACGCCGTCACGCGCAAGAGCTTGGCCATCAGCCAGCCACCTTGCCCTTGAGGATCTCGGGTGCCTTCTGGAGGTCAGTCGGCAGGTCGACCAAGACGAGGCCGACAGGGTCGTTGCGCTTCATGCGTGGCTTTCGATACATGGGAGTGCGCTGCCACTCCCGAATGATCTCGTCGATCTTTTGCCGCCGACGCTGTCCCATGTAGCGGACAGTGCCACGTCTCGGCGATGGGGTAGGCCCAGGTGCAGGTCATCGCGAGGGGTCGTCCTGGACGTTGCGCCCGCCGCCCAGGCTCGTCGAGACGTTGGTCGGCTTCCAGGCGGCCGTGTGCGCGACGAACGCCGCGAAGAAGGCCGTGAGGATGAGCTGGAGCGCCTGCTCGCTGAACAGGTCCACGCCGCCGTCGAGCACCGCGTAGAGCGCACCGGTGAGCGTCACGAGACCGATCTGGACGAGGCCCTTGATCTTGTCGGAGACCCAGGGGGCGAAGTAGTTCAGCACGTAGCCGACGAGCGGAGTCAGCGCGCCGATCACCGCGGCGTAGAGCTGCTCAGGAGGCAGGGCGAACTGGGGCTGCTCGGCCGGGACGTCGGCGGCGAAGGCGAGGCCCGGCAGGCAGAACAGCAGGAAGACCGCTGACGCGATCAGGAACTCGAGGACCATGAAGCCCCCGATCTTGGATGCGAACTTGATGTTGTCGAACATGTGCTTCTCCTAGCCGATCACGGCGAGCATGACCTTGATGCGCTCGTCGCGGTGGGCCTTCGTGGTGTCCTTGCGGCGGAGCTCGGCGACCCGCTGGCGCAGGTCCTCCTTCGCTCGTGCCGCTCGCTTGAGGTGGGACTCGTCGATCTTCGACCAGCCCCCGTGACGCTTGGCGATCTGGCGCTCGTCCTCGAGCACCTCGACCGTCTTCTTCTCCCACGTGGTCAGGAAGGCGTCCAGGACCACGACGACGGGCTTGAGGAAGAGCTTGCGCTCGCGCCGGCGGCGGGCGAGCAGGCCCGGGATGGTCTTGCCACCGGCCTTGGACCACGCCAGCAGCGCGTCGGCTGCATCCTTCCAGCGGCCAGCGCGCAGGTGCTTGCCAACCGTGGTCGACGCGGCGACGGCACCAGTGCCGCAGTTCCAGATGAACGACGCCAGGGCGTCGTACATGTTCTGGGTGAAGCCGGGGAGGTTCTCGAACGGCTTGAGCGCCCAGGCGTAGCGCTCGGCGAACTCGTTGATGAGCTCGACTTCGCCTTGCTTGCGGGTGATCCGCGGCGAGTTCTTGTTGATGCCGAACGTGCGACCGAAGCCGCGCGTCCACGCCTGGCCGATCGCGTCCCAGTAGGGGGCCGAGGAGAACCCCTCGGACTGCTCGATCTCGATGAGGCCTGGCTTGCCGAGACGCATGGCCTACTCCACGTCGGGGTTGTCGGGGACGATGCCGGCCTCGGGGCGAGTGGGCTCTTCGACCGCGCCGTCGGTCAGGTCGACGCCGTCGTCGAACGCGACCGCGTCCTCGTCGGAGAGGTCGTAGGGCGGCTGGTCGTCGACGCTGGGTACGCCGTCGATGTCCTGCTCTTCGAGGATCGCCTCGTCGGCGGTCTGCTTCGACATCAGCTCGACCTCGTCGGGGTGCGGTAGGTCTTCCGGCCGGAGCGGCCCGCCGCCGGTCATGACCGCGGCCCGTCTGCTGCGAGCACCGCGCGCTCGGCCCACTGGTGGGCCTCCTCGAGCTTGGTGATCGCGAGCGACTTCTCGCGGCCGTCGGGGGCCGCCTCGTTGATCGTGTGCGCAGCCGTCTCCAGCGCGCCGCGGATGAGGTCGAGCTCAGTGCGGTCGTTGTCCGCGTCCCGATAGCGGCGATCGAACCGCTGGATGATGTCGGTGTTCTCCACGACGTCTCCTCGTGTGGTGGTCAGCCTCGCAGGGCCTTCCAGGTGGTCTGGCCGACGACGCCATCGGCCTGGAGACCGTTGGCCTCCTGGAACCTCTTGACGGCGGCGCGGGTGTTCTTGCCGAAGAAGCGGCTGAACCGGTTGTTGCTCGGCTTGCCGTTGGGGAAGCTGGAGAAGCCCTTGATGCCGTTGGCGGCCAGGAGCTTCTTGAGGGTGATGACCGCCGCGCCCGAGCTGCCGTAGCGGAGCACCGGGTCGACGTCGATCTCCCTGGCGACACGCTTGAGCGAGGCCTCGTCGAGGAAGTCGACGTGCCACCCCTCGGTGGGGACGTTGAAGACGACACCCTCAACGCCCTTGCGCCGGTAGAAGGCGGCGACGTGATCGCGCTGGCCGACGGCCTTGCCGGTGTTGATGTCGAGCGCGTGGTTCTCGTGGCCGGCCTTGACGTGCGGCGCGCCCGGCGAGTAGGGCGCGGCACCGTATGGATTGGTGATCCGGTTGTAGATCCCCTTGGCCTTGATGCGCGCGAGCTGGAGGAGCCTGGTGCGCTGGCCGTCGTTGAGCTGCACCGGGGCGTTGTAGGTGCGCTCGTAGGCCACGAGCATCTTCTTGTGGGAGCGTGAGACCCGGACGCCGCGATGAGTAGGCATGCGGCGATCCTATCGTGATAGGGAGCTCAGGTGGAAGGCTCGAGGTGGGTGAGCCGCTTGCGCAGCTCGTCCTTGACATATGATCTGCTTTATGGATGTAACCATAACGCCCAAGGTGCTCGAGCGATTCTGGTCCAAGGTCGAGAAGGACGGGCCCATGCCAGACGACATCGCACTCGGAGCGTGCTGGGTGTGGTCAGGGGCAACTTCCGGTGGCCGATACGGGGCCTTCAAGATCAACGGACGCCAGCACGGCGCTCATCGCGTCTCGTGGATCATCCACTTTGGATCTATCCCTGAGAGCAAATGGGTGCTGCATCGGTGCGATCGACCAACCTGCGTAAACCCAAAGCACTTTTTCCTCGGCGACAACCAGGCCAACGTCGACGACAAGGTCCTCAAGGGGCGACATCGAGGGCAACCCGGTGGAGCTCGACATACGCAGGCCAGGCTCACTCAAGGGCAGGTGGACGAGATACGGTCGCTCAAGGGGCAGGCGACACAGCGTGCCCTAGCTCTTCGATTCGGGGTCTCCCAATCCCGAATCGGTGCCATCCTGACGAACCAATCTTGGCGATAGGCGTCCCCAGAACTCCTTCTTCACCTGGGGCTCCGTCCAGCCGCGGGAACGCAGCCTGGAGTCGAGCTGGTCAGCCTCGGTGGCGTCGAGCGAGCGCAGCGCCTTCTTGAGGTAGCCGTTAGGCATGGCCAAGCGCACAGTGCGCCGGCCGCGGAGCTTGCCCCGCACGCGCTGGTCGAGGGAGTCCAGGAGGTCGTCGAGCACCGAGGCTCGGACATCTGCTCGGAACTGGGCCAGGTCGCCGTCTTCGAGTGGCTTGCTCGTCACGCCACGCAGGCGCTCTTTGAGGTCCTGCTCGGTGAGGTCCTCGAACTCGCGCGCGGCCTCCCGCACGGCGTCCTGCCGGCGAGCCCACTCGACGTGGTCGACGGTCGAAGGGCGAGCAGACGGCGTCACCGGCTTGGGCGGCACGACCTCGGGGATCTTCGCCGCCGGCGTCTTGACGGGATCGGCCAGCATGACCGGCATGCCGTGGATGTCTTGGTCGATGGTGCTCACAGCTCGCCTGCTCGGATCGCGACCATCCTACGTGCTCGACGACGCACGTGCTCGAGCTCGCCGTCATCGAGCAGCAGCACCGGCAGACCGTCGAGCTCCTCATCGTAGAAGCAGAGCCAGGTGCCGATCTGCCTTGGGGTGAAGGCTTCCAGGAGGACGTCGACAACGATCTCGACGTCCTCCTGTTGCGCACCGTCGAGCTCACAGGAGTCGAAGATCTGGCCGAGCAGATCCTGCCGGGTGCGCACGCCCATGGCCTAGAGGTCGACCGTCTGCCTGGGCGAGATGGCCACGCCCAGGTCGCCTGCGTCCTCGAGCCACTCTTGGAAGGCCTGGGCCCCATCCTGTCCGTCAGCGATCAGGATGGAGATCACCGTGCCGCCGACGAGCTCGGTCTCGACATGCTTGGCGACGACCCCTCGCAGCACAGGCTGGTCGGGGTCACCGCTGAGGTCGAGGTAAGTGGCAACCGCCGGCACGTCGCCGAAGCTCGCCATCCACTCGTACTGGATGAGCATGTCAGCCCTGGTTCCTGGGAATTATGCCCCAGGCGGCTCGAGCCCCGATGTTGCAGAACGGGCAACAGGTCGGCAGCGAGATGTTCGCCTTGAAGGTGCGGACGATCCGCAGGCGTGAGAAGTCGATCGACTTGGGTTCACCCTCCGCGCCGCTCTCCCACACATCGGACAGGCGAAGAGAAGCCGTCCCGCGCACCGGCTTGCCGTCGATCGAGATCCGCGCTTCGCCGCGGATGAAGTTCGGCTCGTCCATCACGACACCGCCGGCGCGTCGGGGAGCTCGCACGCCCCGGCGAAGCAGCTCAGCTCACGCGACCCGGTGGTGTTGTCCTCGGACTCGATCTGACCGAGGAGCTCCCAGTTGATCGACGCCGGCATCGCGGCGACGCGCTCCTCGTACTCCTCCTTGGTGATCTCCTCGAAGGGAAGCTGGACGTAGCCGTGGCCAGCGGTGTCGGCCGGCAGGAACGAGAGGCCGCCGATGTCGTCGAAGTGGTCGTAGACCCACGCGCCGACGACCATCCACTCGTGCTCCTCGACGTGGATCGTGCAGCTCGGGTTGTGCTCGGTGTAGTGCGTCTTGAGCAGCAGCCACCGCTCGAGCTGATCGATCGCGGTGAAGTCGCTGGTGGTGATCGCGCCCTCGGGGGCCTTGATCGGCCAGTCGAAGACCCAGTTCTCCTCCTTGTAGGCGTCCTGCTCGCACGGGACACCGGACATGCGCACGACCTCGGCGACCGGATCGAGCTTGGAGTCACGAGTGCGGCGCACGTAGTAGGGGGCGTAGCGAGGATGGCCGCCGGAAGCCGAGTCGACGTACTGGGACGCGGTGCCGGACGGCTTCTGCGTGGTGGTCATGGCCGACGGCGTGATGCCGAGCTTGCCGGCCCACTCGAGGTTGACCTGCCGGACGTGGGCCTTGAGGGCCTCCTCCCACTCGGCGGCGAGATCCTTGCCGTGCGTGCCGTTGAGGATCTCGTGGTCCATCTGGCCGGTGATGGAGACGCCGAGCAGGCGCTCCTCCTCGCAGTTCTTCTTCCAGATCGGGCGCACGTAGTCGAAGTCCGTGGCGCAGCTCTGGATGGTCCCCATGACCGTCGCCGCGGTGGCCTTGGACTTGAGGTCCTCGAGCGAGTCGCCGGCGCGAGCCACGATCTCGGTGAGGTTGCAGCACTGCTGCGGGCGGAGGATGATCTCGCCGCACGGGTTGACGCCGAACGGGATCGGCGTGCCGTCCTCGTAGGTGGTGGCGCGGCCGACCCTCTCGCATTGAGCCACGAGGGCCTGGCGGTTGACGATCCCGCGCTCGCCCGACTTGCTCTCGTAGAGGGCGACCCACTCCTTCATGAAGCGGCCCATGTCCGGCTTCTCGGTCCAGACGGCCGAGTTGTTGGCGAGCGCGAAGTGCGGATCCGCCTGGTGCCAATTGCCCGACTTGGCATCGCGCATGCGCTCGTCGGAGGGGTTGGAGAGCGAGATCAGCGCCGAGCGCCGCACGCCGCCGGCGACGACGATGTCGCCGATCTTGCACATCAGCCCGTGGCACTCCAGGGAGGTGAGCTTGCGCCCGCGGGCCTCCTTGAAGATGTCGATCGTGTAGAGGAAGAGATCGATGAGCGGAGCCGGGCCCGACGCCCGGCCGCCGAAGGTCTTGAGGCGCGCGCCGGCGGACCGCAGGCGGGAGACGTCCCACTTCGGGATGTGGCCGGCCCAGAGCGTGGCGAGCAGGCGACGGTAGGAGCTGGCCCAGCTCTTGCGGTTGTCGTCGACCACGATGATGTCGTCGACATCGAAGAGCTGGTCGGGGACGTCGGGGAGGTTCTTGACGAGCTGGCGCTCGACCGAGAAGCCAACGCCGGTGCCGCACATGAGCAGGTACATCGCCTCGTCGAACGCGCGCGGGTCGTCGACAGTGAGGTAGGTGCAGTTGTAGATCGCGATGTGGTCGCGTTCGGCGGCGGGGCCCGCGGTCATGAGGGCCCGCATCGACATCATCGACTCGAGGGTGAGCGGTGCCTGGCGGATCAGGTCGACCTCGTCCTCAGAGAGCTCGTAGCCCTGGGCGCGACAGAGGTCGGCGGCGAACTGAACGAAGCGCTCGATCGACTCGGGATGAGTCTCGCGACGGCCGAGGTCGTCGCTCCAGCGGGCGTAGCGGGTCTGGTGGATGTACTGCTGGTACAGCGTGGGCAGAGCGGCGTCATTGCGCTGCTCGACAGCGTCCGTGGTCGGGACGGTGGTGGGCTCCATGCGATTGTCTCCTCGCGGGTGGGGTGCTATGCGTGAACGGGTGAGTCAGGGTGGTTGAGCGCCCACACCTCGTGGGCGATCTCGCGCTGACGATCGGTGTAGGGGAAGTTTCTGCCGCGCTTGGGGTGGCCGTTCTCGGTGATACGGCTGGCCGCGTACTCCAAGACGAGTTCGGCCTGCTGGCGCTTGATGACGATGAAGGGGAGCGCGATGCTCAGCACCTTCACCACGTGCAGAGGCGAGCGCCAGTAGGCCTGGTAGCACTGCTTCTTGGTCACGACACCACGAGAATCACGACCTGCCGGGGTGCTCGCGCCGATGTTCGGCGGGACGCCACAGATACCGGCGACTCGCAGCAGGAAGTCTCGGTTCTGGTTCGAGACGCCGAGCGAAAGCGCGAAGGCCTGCGGCTCCTCGCGCTTGGTGATGGTGATGCCGATCCAGCCGTCCGTGTCGAGAGCACAGGCGGCATAGGCTGCGGACGCTTCATGCGTCCAGACGGGCTCCATGTCGATGTCTCCTTCGGGTGGGGCCGGGTGTTCGTGTGCGGGTGGTCATCCTATGCGATGACCATCTCCTCTGCGTCATGATTTGGCGCGAGGGCCTCGCCGAGTGCGAGAAGGTAGGCAACCTCCCCGTCCGGCGAGATGTCGGGGGAGAAGAGGACGGTCTCGGTGTCGATGTCGTAGCGGGCCTCGAGCTGGTCATCGAGAGGCTCGTAGCGAACGGCGAAAGAGTCCGAGACGGCCGGCAGCAGGCGGATCGTGAGCGTGCAGTTCGGATGCGACAGCTTCTCCTTGAGGGCGTCGGAGAGGCTGACGATCCGGCCGTTGCGCTTCTTGCAGGCCCCATCGCTGTTGCCGTCCAGGAGCTGGCCCTTCTTGACGCCGGCGGCGATGCCGGTCGTCGCCGTGGCGTAGTTGTAGGCCTGCGAGATCTCGGTGCGAGCGATGGTCGCGGCGCGCGTGGCTGGGAAGCCGTCGAAGTGCTGACGAAGGTCAGCCGCGATCTCCTTGGTCGACTTGCCCTCGCGCACGCCCTCGGCGAGCACCTCGGCAATCTGTCGAGTGGTCGTCTCCATGACGCCGGTCACGAGCTGTGCGCCGCGCTCGTCGAGCCAAGCTGCGGCGACGTCGTCCTTGGACGAAGCGTTGACCGTAGAGCTGAGGCGCTCGAGGTGCACCGACGCGGTGCGATCGTAGACACGACCCAGGAGCGAGCGGGCCTTGGTGGAGAACTCGGCGATCCGATCGCTCTTGGGCCGCCACAGCGCGATGATGCTGTCGACCATCCGGCTGACCTTGGTGGCGGCAGCGAGCTGCTCACCGGTGCGATCGAAGTGCTCGTTCTCGACGGCCTGGGCGAGCTCGGCGAGATCCAGCCCCTTCTGCTTGGCGATGAAGCGCGCGAAGTCGGCGTAGAGGTACGCCAGGAAGGACTGGGAGTCGTTGCGCAACGTGCGGGTGGCCGAGAGCACCTGCTTGTCGGCGAAGGCGTCGGTCTTGGGGAGCGACGCAACGAAGTCGCCGTCGGCGGCCAGCTCGATGCGGTCCGGCACCTGGACGTAGCTCATCTCCGGCAGCCCGGCACGGCGATCAAAGCCCGTCTGGGTCACATGGGCGCGGCGGCCCTGCGTGGGCTCGACGGCCGGCGGGGCGGTCGGCTTGGTGGCAGCCTCCTCGCGGACCTTCTTGTAGTCGGCGTGGGAGAGCATCGGCATCCCGCGGGAGTCGAGGAGCCGACGGACGTCGACACCGAAATTGCGGTAGTCCTCCTGGCCGGCGAGCTGGAGGATCTGCCGCGCGACCTCGTCCTCCTGGCTGGAGAAGCCCACGGTCTTCATCTCGAGCTTGCCCTGGTACCACGGCATGTTCATGGCCAGCGCCGGCTTGACCATGCTGTCGACGATCGTCGAGAAGATCTGGGTGAGGAGCACGAACTGCGAGTCGTCACGCTGCTGACCGAACTCGCTCGCGACGTTGCGGTTGCTCTGACCGCCGGAGCCTTCGATGAGCCCCTGCTCCTGGAGGAAGAGCGCGCGGCACTTGGCGGTCTCCAGGAAGCCGAGGAAGTCCATGATCTCGGAGAAGTTCGTCTCGCTCTTGGGGTACTCGACGTCCCACTTGTACTTGCCGGTCGGCTTGTCCTGGATGTCGGTGTACGGGTCGCTCGGCAGGGCGACGGTCGATCCCGAGCGCCGGCGGCGGCCGATCCGCAAAGCGACGTCGACGTTCTTGACCAGCTTGCCGTCGGCGTCGGTCGTGGGGAGCTCTTCCCGCGGGTAGCGGACGACCGGACCCGGGTCGGCGTTGTTCTCGAAGGCGCGGCCCAGGAGCGTCCAGATGTAGCGGTACATGTGGAAGATCGGTGCGGCGTAGGCGATGCGCGGGAAGCCGTAGGGAGAGCCGTCGGAGCCCTCCTTGTCGTGGGTCGCCCAGAAGCTGTGGAGCAGGTCGACGTTCGGCTTGCGCTCACCGCCGATGACGAAGTAGCCGACGCCACCGAAGGAGCCGTCGTAGCCGATGCCGTGGAAGTTGCCCGAGCGGTCGAAGACCGGCTTGGCGTTCTCGGGCTTGAGCTCGGTCATCGGCTTGTAGACCAGGGCGTCGATCGACCCCTGGTCCCAGACCTGCTTTGGGTCGTCGTTGATCCCCGGCATGTAGGTCCAGGTCGGGTTGACCAGCTCGAAGTTCTTGACCGCCGGCGAGTAGCCAGCCCAGAGCATCCGCAAAGCCACGAGCACGGTGTGGCCGTAGATGGGGCGGATGAGGTTGTCGGCGAAGGCCGCGACACGAGCATCATCGGCCTCGAAGTACCAGGGGGCACTGACGATCGGCATCATGATGAAGTGCAGGTTCATCGCGACCATGTGGTCGCGACGCATGCGACGCAGGAACGGGAACGTGACGTTGGTCGGATCCTGCGGGTCGCCGAGGTACTCGAGCGCCTCGCCGCGCGGGTAGGCGTGGGCCTGCTGCTCGGCCGTCGGACCCTGCTCCGCGCTGGCAGCGGCCCGACGAAGGCGCTCGTACTCGTTCGTCGAGGTGCTGGTGATCGTGGCCATGGTGGAGGTCTCCTGGGTCAGCGGTTCCGGCCGCCAAAGGTGGCTCGCCAGTCGCTCTCGCCGCCCATGCTAAGTCCTCCGGCGCGAACAGGGGAGTCCTCTGCACCAAAATCCCCTGCGCTCTCATGGTTGCGCTGGGGCTCGGTGGACTGACCGACGAGGGTCGGGATGCGGCCGGCGTCCGGCGGCTGGAAGGGGCGGGCCTTGCGGATGGCTTCCATCTCGCTCTCGCGCTCTCGAGCTCGATCGTCACCATCGTCGGCTGCCGCGGGTGCTCCCGAGTTGTGCCCGGCCTTCGCGAGCTTCTTGGCGACGACATCGAGATTGTGCTCGAGGTAGCGCCATGCGGCCATGGCGTGGGAAGCGAAGTCGTGCACCTCGCGACCCTTGACCTGCTTCCAGGCTCGGATCGACTTGTCGAACCACGGGCAGGCGACGATGTCGACGAAGAGGCCACCGCGGCGGCCGACACGCTTGCGCACCATCTTGAGCTCGTTGGTGAAGTCCTTCTTGATACGCGAGGTGGTCTCGAGCTGGTGGAAGACCTTCCAGGTCTGGCGCGCACCGAGATCGGCCGAGTCCGGGTAGCGCTCATGCACACGCCAACCGGGGTACTGCATGATCCACTCGGCCTCCTGGGCGATCACCAGCTCGGCGAGCTCGCCCGGCGCGAGGCCGGCCTGGTAGATCTCGGCGAACACGACCATCGCGCCGGCAGGGAGGGTGCGGTAGCCATCGCCCTTGTAGGAGCGGACCTGCACCGGGCGCGAGAGCTCCTGCATCCAGCCGATGAACGCTTCATCGCCGGTGCCCCAGTCGATCATCTGGTAGATCAGGCCGTTCTCGGGATCGGGCGAGTAGCCCTTGCAGCCGTTGCGGGTCTGGTTGTAGGACTTGATGTAGGCACCCTCGGTGGAGGGCTGCGCGCACTCCTGCTCGGCGCTCCAGGTCTCGCGATCGTTGGCACCGAAGAGCGTCCGGACGTCGTCGAACTCCTTGTGGCCACGAGAACGGAAGAAGCGGCCCTGGCAGACGCTCTCGAGCGTACGAATCTCGGGCTCGGCGTCGTCATTGTCCTCGTCCTCGTTGGGCCAGACATCGGACTCGTAGGTGTCGCAGTCGCAGAGCTCATCCGGGTTGCGCCCGAGCTCCACGAGACGAGCACGGCGATCTTCTTCGGGAGCAGACCGACAGGCCGGGTTCTCCTCGGCGACCTCGAAGATGCAGCAGATGCGCACCTCCTGCGTCGGACGGCGGCCTTGCTCGACCGCCTTGTTGTACTTCTGGATCGCGAGGTCGACGTGGCCCTCGGCACCCTTCATCGTGGAGGTGTCGAGGATCTGGGCCGGCGCGGTGCGGCCGTCGCGCATCTTGCGGCCGGCGGGGATGTTCGCGGCCTGCTTGTAGGTCTCGCGGATCATCAGCTCGACCTCGTCGCGATGCAGGCGAGGTTCGCGAGGGCCGTTGGCCTGACCTGGCGTACCGCCCTCCGAGATACCGAGCTTGGAGCCGTTCTTGTACTGCGTGACGAGCGACGTCGAGCGTTGGATGTGAGGCAGCTCGTCGCCACCGATGACGCCACCCTCGACGACGAGCGGCAGCAGGTACTCGTACTTGCGGGTCGACTGGATGCCGTTCGCGCCGATAGTGAAGCAGCCGAACCCTGGCCAGAACTCGGCCTGGATGGCGTCGATCCAGGCGGCCAGCGAGGTCTTGCCGCCACCTCGGCTCATCACCCAGAGGACGTTGCGGACCTCGAACGAGTAGAGCTCCCACGCGAGGTCGAGCTGGGAGGAGTGGCCTGGGCAGACCGCGACTGTCGAGAGCTCGACGTTGATGCGGTCCTTCATGACCTGCCAGAGCTCCTCCTTGGTCTGTGGTCCCAGAGAGGCCTTGATCTCGCGCAGGTCCTCGCGCTGGCGCAGGAAGTCGCGGAGACGCTCGGGGTCCTGGCCCTTGAGCGCCTTGGCGATTTGGAGGAGGACGCGGTCGCGTGCCGCGTCGGCGATTTCGGTCATGCCTGGAGGGTCTGCTGCTCAGGCGTGATGGCCTTGGCGTCGATGATCGAGCCGCCACCCATCATGGTCTTGAGGTCGTCCATCGAGATCTCCTCGTTGAGGAGCATCCCGACGATCTCCTCGGCCGCGCTCTTGCGGACCTCGTCGTCAGTGAGGCGGGCGAAGGCGTCGGCATCGCGCTTCTCGCGAGCCTCCTCTCGAGCATGCTTGGCGAGACCGAGGGCAGCCTTGTGGCGCTCCATCGCTGTCGCACCACTGGCAGGATCGAGCGGGGCCATCGCTGCGTCGAGGACTTCCTTCTGGCGAGACTCGACGTGCTCGACCAGGGCCTGACCGATGGCCTTGTTGGGGGTCTTCGGTCCCGATCGCGGCTGCGGCCCACCGAAGACGCTGCGGTTGGGGTCGTCGGGATGACGCTGGCGAGAGCGGAGCTTGCCCCAGATCGACCGGCGGACGTTGTAGGCCTGCATCGACTCGCTCTTGTCGGGCCACCGTTCGCGCGCATAGGCCATGTGCGCATCGTCGAGAGCGATGTCCGACAGGGACGCCGGCGCTTCGTCCGGTACGAGCTCGTCGGGTAGGGGGAGAGCGAGGTCGTTCGCCATAGGGAGGCCAGCTTACCGCCCCGCTGTCCAGGTTAGGTAGAGCGGGGCGGTGCCGGATGCGGGACGTCCTAGCCGAAGCTGACCGAGGTCTCCTGCTTCGTCTTGACGTTGGGGAAGTCGTTGCGCGCGCTGTCCGGGATCAGGATGTAGTCGCCGTCGAGCGGAGCCACCTCCTTGGCGAAGTAACGCAGCGCGGCATCCGGCGTCTTGCCCTGCGTGCGACCGGTGCGGGCGAGCACGACGAGCGGCTGACCTTCCTGGGCCAGGGTCGCGAGCGCCTCGATCGCCTCCTTGCGCGCGGCAGCCGAGCTGACATCGAGCGTGTGCTCGGTGTAGATCGCGTAGGGACGCGCCTTGTTCGCCGGCGCGGCGGCCGGCGTCTCCGCCGAAGCGGCGGGCGTCGTGGTGGCGTCGGCCGCGGGGGTCGGAACCGCCGGGGCGACGGGTGTGGGGGTGCTGCTGGCTTCCATCTGGTCAAGCCTCCTGTTGTGACTTGCGCGGCTGATATGCCGCGCGCTTTCGTTCGCGATCACAAGAGCGACACTGTCGATGCTTGCGACCTCGGTGAGAGACGACGCGAGTATTCATCTCGTCGTAGGGGTGCCCGCGAACGCACTCCTCTTTGAGCTCTCGTTGAAGATTGTGGTGGCGAGAATGCTCGCCCTCCGCTATCGCCGAAAGATGATCGGGATTGACACAGAGCTTTTGCTCGCAGCGATGATGAACATCGTGCCCTTCCGGAATCGGTCCAACGAGCTGCGTGTAGAAATACCGGTGCCCCAGCCACTTGACGAATCGGACCGTCAGGACAGGGTATTCGCCGCGGAGCCCCAACTGCCACATCCAGCAAGGGGTCTCAAAGCCCCGGTCTTCTTCGACGAAGCGAATGCGTCGATGGGCAGATAGCTGGAGCGGGAGCAATTACGAGCCCTTCTCCTCGCGGTCACGCATCGTCCAGTCACGACTGAGGACGCTGACGTCCTCGGTGTAGTTGGTGAGGAAGATCTTGTAGACCGCAGCACGCTCTTCGTGGAACGTCGCGCGATCTGCCCAGAGCTGGACGGCCTCGCTGGTGTCGCGAGCGATGTCGCGCAGCTCGGTGATCGTGGTGGCCTTGGGGTAGTCCTTGCGCAGCTCGCGAACGACGGCACGCTGGTGGCCGTCTCGCACGACGCCACAAGCGCGCGACTTGGCGAGCTCGAGGCCGTGGAGGTAGCGCGCTCGCGAAGCGAGGGCGTTGCGCTCGGAATGCAGTCGACGGGCCTCGGAGTCCGAAACGGACGTGAGGTCGTCTGGCAGCGGTGTGGGCTCGTGGTCGAGCTCCATCGGCAGCGGCATGCCGGTCGGCTGGTGCATCGCCGTGACGCGCGACAGCAGGTCGCCATACTCCTCGTCGCCCTCGTCATCGTCGTCGGGAATGACGAACTCCTGCGACGAGTGCCGCGGTGCCTCAGCTTCGGGCTCCGGTTCCTGAGCCGGGGGCGGGGCGGGAGCCTCGGCGACCGGTGCCGGCGAGGACGGCGCGGACTCGGGGTCTGGAGCGATAGCGTCAGGGACCTCAGGCCAGCCCTCCCAGATGTCGCGGGCGATCGTGCCCAGTCCATCGTTGGGGTCGAGCACGAAGACCTGCGTCGCATCCTGGTGCGCCTCGCCCAGGCGGTAGATGGTGTCGTTGCCAGCGCAGTAGCGCTTCTGTCCGGGGATCAGCTCGGGGCGAGCGAAGACGTCCATCCCGGACGGCTCGTAGGCCTCAGCGGACGAAGACGGCGACGAAGGCGGCGAGGCCGGCGCAGAAGGAGCAGATGGTGCCGGCGACCCCGCACCAGAAAGCGCGCTCGAGGGCGCGGCCTCGGCTGCTGGGGCCGAGGGCGCGGTGGCAGGCGATGGCGAGGACTCCGGTGGCGCAGAGGGCGCAGGCGACGGATCCGAGGGCGGCGTTGAGGGCGGAGATGGCGGTGTCTGGGTCGAGTTGGATCGCTGGACGAGGAAGGCAATCGGGACGACCGTCATCTCGCCGGAGCTCACCGACGCGACTTCGACCTCCTGGCCGCCCTCCTCGCGCTTGATGATCGCCCACTCGTTGCCTTCGGCGTCGAGCCAACGCTCGTCAGGGGCGGGCGTGGGAGCAGTATGCGGATCAGAAGCCGCAGGCAGCGCGGGGGACGCAGCCTGGGCCTCCGATCCATCTTCCGCACCCGTGGGGGAAGCGGGTGCTGTCGCGCTCGGGGGCGGCGCGGGAAGTTCGGTGGTGCCCTCGACCGGCGCTACGCCGATGAGGTCGAGGATCGCCTTGATGTTCTCGTAGTTCGGGACGTTCTCGGGCCCGATCGTCTCGGCGATGCTGTTGGACTGGCGCGCGATCTCGACGACCTGCTGGGCAGCCTCGAGCTTTCCGCCGTCGGTCGTCGGCAGGTCGCCGTGGAACATGTTGGCCTTGACGCCGGCGGCGACGATCTGATCGGCGAGCTCGGGGGTGAAGGAGTCAGACATCGGTGGTGCCACCTCGTTCGATGGGATCGGCCGCCACGATGGGGCCTGGTGTGGTCGGGTCGAAGTCGGGACCGTCGGCCGGAGCGACCTGGATCTTGGGCGTGGCGTAGATCGCGAACATCCGCCGCTCGACGATGTAGTCGAAGCGCACCTCGGTGTACTCCTCCTCGAGCTCGCCGGGGTAGCGCTCGAAGATGACGCCGTTGACGTCGACGTGCTTGGGCACGAGGTTGAGCTGGTCCTCGTCCTCGACCGTGACGGTGCCCCGGTAGCCGGGTCCGGCGACGGTGATGACGAGCGCCCAGTGGAGGAACTCGCGCTGCGGTGCTTCCGGTTCAGCCATCGGTATCGCTCCATTCGGCGAAGACGCGCTCACGCACCTTCTGCGGGTTGTAGTGGGGCCGCATCTCGCGCGTGTGCGTGACGCCGTGGGACTCCGACAGCTTGGTCCGCACGATCGCGGGGTCGGGCTTCTTCTTGCGCCCTGGCACGCCGTCGTCGGCGCGGCAGAACTTCTTGAACGAGCAGTTCTTGCACGCGCCCATCGCCCACTGGAAGTGGGCGGGGCGGGGCGGGATCACGTCGTCGATGTAGGCCTGCCGTGCCTCGGCGAGGACGGCCAGGCCCTGGGCCATGAACTTGGGGTCGAGCTCGCGGTAGAAGCTCTTGGTGCCGGGCTCGAACGTGCTGCCGGCGCGGCGACCGCGCGGCCACGAGCGCGACCAATAGTAGATCTCGCCGGCGATCGGCCGCTCGAGCTGGAAGGTCTCCATCTCGTGCGGGCTCGGGTAGTCCTGGCACCGCGGGCAGTAGTGGAAGCCGTCGGACCGCGGATGGACGCCGCCCGGCAGGCCGAGACGCTCGTAGACGTCGGAGCGCAGGATGAACCAGCACTTCGAGCAGACGGTCACCTCGCCCCAGTCGTAGTCGTGCGCCTTGCCGATCGTGGCCTTGAGCTGGACCTCGTGCTTCTTGTCCGGGCCGCGCAGAGAAAGCTCGCGCGTGCCGTCCGGCTTGAGCAGCTCGACGCCGCGGATCATCTCGCCCAGGACGTCGTGGGCCTTGCCCTTGATCTCGACGATGTGCGGGCGGCGCGAGAACTTCGGCAGCACCGGCAGGTCGGTCGAGACCGTCATCCAGTGGTCCTCATCGACGAAGCCGAGCTGGTGGATGCCGGCCATCTCGATCAGGTGCTCGGCGCGCTCGATGTCGCCGGCGCGGTAGGCCTCGGCGGCGAGCTTGTAGCGCTTGGCCTCCTCGGCGTCGTCCTCCGGGATGGCGAGAGCACGACCGCCCTGGAACCAGGCCTGGACGATGTCGAGCTCGCCGGCCTTGCCGAGCGTGCCGGTCGTGGTGACCCACGGCGGCATGTAGTCGGTGGCCGGGAAGTTCATCATCCGGTAGTTGAGGTACCGAGCGCAGGCGTTGGCCGCGTCGCCCGGGAACTCGCTGTTTCCGGTGAGAAGCTCGTCGCTGAGAGCGAAGCAGCCGACGTCCGGGACGGTCGCGCAGAAAACCTCTTCGGAGATGCCGAGCGGCTGGACCGAAGAGACCTCCCACTCGAGCCGATGGCCGGCTTTCTTGACGAGCTGATCGGCTACCCGATCACGGTGCTTCGGCAGGACGAAGAACCACACGGGCAGGTCTCGGATGTTGAAGCTGACGGAGTACATCGTCTTGTCCTCGTAGGTCGCACCATGGGGGTACGTCCCACTCTGGACATCCTCGGTAACCGCGCCATAGCCGATGCCGCAGATCGACATCACCGAGCGAGCGCAGTCGATCGCCTCGCGAGAAGCAGATACGAGAGTCGCCTGGCCCTTCTTTGAGACCGACCCATCAGCAGCGAAGTAGCCGGCCAGCCAGGAGAGCAGGAAGGGCGACGACTCATCGAACGAAGGGCTCTGCTTCCAAGTCCTGGGCAGACCCTGGATCTGGGTGCAGGTCATCCGCCCTTCGCGCTCGATCAGCCGAGTCTTGTGGCCGTGGAAGAAGTCCATCATGGACTCGTCTTTGCCGTTGTGGTGAAGATCGAGCCATGCTGCATCTCGAGCCCCTCGTCGAGCAGTGCCGTCGCCAAAGACGAACCCCTGAGCGACGGCGAACGGGACCATCTGAATGGTTCCGGTGCGACGGCACCGAATGCCTTTCAGCCTGTCTCCGCTGCGCAGCTTGAGCGTCTCGATCATCTCGGTGGACTTCAGCATCCAGCGATGGGCAGCCGTCACTCGCAAGACCTTGTGCTGGCGACCTCGGCGCAGCTTGACCTCGTACAGCTCTTGCACGCCATAGCTAGAGACCTGGACCTCCTTGAACCCACCGCTGGTGTAAGAGCGAGTCTTCTGACCTCGACCCTCGCGCTCCAAACCAGAGAACCTGTTGGCCTGAGGCACAAGCAGCTCTTGCCGGCCGACGAGCTGGCGGATCGGCTTGATGCCCTGACGGGTGACCACCTCGGTCTCGCCAGCCAAGCACCCGTGGTAGGAGACGAACCACGGCCGCTTGTGCGGTGAGTCGTACTCGTCCTCGCGGTGGCTGCGTTCGGCGAGCTCGTGCATCAGCACGTCGGTCTCCGGCTCCATGACGCTCACCAGGTCGAGACTGGCGTACATGGCGAACCGCTCGAGAGGACGGATGTCCAGCTCGGGCGGCATCGAGTGAAGGTCGCCGTTGCCGGCGTCCCTGGTGAGCGTCAGGTCCATTGGATTCGATCCTATCAGAATAGGTTTCTCACGACACGTAATCGAGCAGCCTGGAGGTGATCTGGCCGCGGAGCTCAGGATCCTTCTCGAGCCGACCGTAGACGGTCTTGAGCCCCTGACCGATCGCCTTGGCCTCGCCGGGGATCTTGAACCAGGAGCCGGACTGCTCGATCAGGCCGTAGTAGAGGCCGGCCTGGGAGAGGTCGTGCATGGCGACGTAGCCGATCGGCTTCTGGTAGCTCCACTGCATGCCGGCGATCTTGAAGGGGCGGCAGGTGCGCGACTTCTCGACCTGGGCGAAGACCTCGACGCCGTCGGTCTCAGCACGGCCGGCCTGGCTGGCTTCGTCCGCACCGGTGGGCTTGTCCTCCATCAGGACGCCGTCCTTGAGCCAGAGGAACTTGCCGCGGTTGAACTTGATCGAGCACGACGAGGCGAAGCGCATGAACGACGTGTTGTTGGGGGTCTGGCCGCCCGTCCGCATGTTCGCGCTCATCTGGTGGATCATGAGGAGCTGGTTGCGGCTGGTGTCGAAGAACGTCAGCGCGTGCTTGAGGCTCGTCTTCCACTGGCGAGCGTCGACGGCGTAGAGGCTCTTGCCGACGTCCTCCTTGAGCATGAGGTTCGAGGCCGCGTACGACGTGGAGTCGACGACGTGCATCGGGATGTGCGGGAAGAGGTTCTCCATGATGTCGCAGATCTCCTCGATGACCGTGGTCTCGACGAGGTGGACGCGATCGTTGTCGACCCCGACCTCCGCGGCGTACTTGGCGTTGTACTGCTGCTCGGCGTTGTAGAAGGCGACGTCGCCGCCCTCGGGGAACGTCTTGCGCACCCACTCGAGCTCCTCGGTGAGCCAGGCGGCCTGCTCGGCGTGAGCCTTGCGCATGGCGTCCGACAGCGAGGTGTCGTCGGCGAGCCCCGCGTGGTAGGCGATGCGCGGGATGCTGTACTCCTCGAGCGTGCCCGGGAGGCCCATGATCTGCGCCATCTGCTCGTAGGCGCACCGCGTCTTGCCGGTGGCGCTGTCGCCGTAGAGCGCCGCGACGCGGCCGAAGCCGAGGCCGCCCTCGGTGGCGTAGTTCATGTTGGGCTGCTTGAAGGGCAGCTTGTAGACCGGCGTGGTCTCGCTGCCCTTGTGGATGATCCCGCGGCTGTACTTCTTCTCGGCGTCGGCGTAGACCTTGGCGATCGCAGCGGCGGGGTCGAGCTTCTTCTTGGGCTGTGGCACGTGTGCTCCTGGGTGCTACTTCATGGACCACTCCGCCTCAAAGGCGGAGCTGGCCAGTCCGACCTCGCGCACTTCGGCGAGGTCTTCGGGGAAGATCGAATCGCTGGCGAGCTGCTCTTCGTCCTGGCTCGTCCACTCGATGAAGTCGCCGAGGTCCATGATCGGCGGCGTGAAGTTGCCGTCGGCGTCGGGAGGGGTGGACTCGACCTTGATGCTGATCCGGGTGATGCCGGTCTCGGGCTTGGTGTAGGACTCCTTGAGCCCGGTCACCATGAGCGGCCGGCGGCTCTTGATGAGGTCGGCGAACTCGGCGTAGAGGTAGGAGAACACGGTGACCGACCACTGGTTGGGCCCGTAGGCGAGGTCGATGAAGGCCATGGTGTTGCCCTTCTTGTCGATGTGCTCCTTGACGCCGACGATCTCGCCCATGACCGTGACGCGGGTCGAGTCTGGCGCGGCCTCGATCTCGTCCTCAGTCCAGAAGCGGCCCTCGATTAGACCAGCGTACTTCTGGATCGAGTGCACCGAGGTGAGCGACATGCCGAGCAGCTCGCGCTCGAGCTCGTCGATCTTCTCCTCGGTGAAGTCGTCGCGGAAGCCCCAGCGATCCAGCGCGCCGGCCATGATGAGGGCACCGCGGCTCTTGATGTTCACGGCGCGCGCCGGCACGCGTCGCTCGAGGTCCTGGTAGTCGGCGAAGGGTCGGTGTTCTTCGATCGCCGCAGCCGCCGCGGGCCCGATGTGCTTGATGGCCTCCAGGCCCAGGCGGATGCCGTCCTCGACGACGGTGTAGTCGCGGCCGGACTCGTGGATGTCGGGCGGGAGGATTTGGTACGGACGCTCGGTGATGTAGCTGGGGAGCGAGCGCATCTCGCGGGCGGCCTCCTGCTTCTGGAGCGCGCGCTTCTTGGTCACCTGGCTCAGGCCCTTCGAGAGGAAGGCCGCGTAGAACTCCCGCGGGTAGTAGACCTTGAGCCACATGTCGCGGTAGGCGAGCACGGCGTAGCCGGCGGCGTGCGCGAGGTTGAAGCTGTACTGCGTGAAGGACATCATGTTGTCCCAGATCACGCCGGCGGAGTTGAGGTCAACGCCCTTGTCTGCCATCGAGCCCTTGACCCGCTCCTCCCACTCGCGCATCTTCTCGCGAGCCGTCACGGGATCGCGGTAGAGCTTGGAGGCGATCTTGCGCATGATGTCGGCCTCCGCACGGGTCAGACCGCCGAGGTGGTGAGAGACCTCGATGAGCTGCTCCTGAAAGAACATCTCACCGTAGGTGTAGTCCATGAACGGCTCGAGGCTCGGGTGCCAGTAGGTGGTCGGCTCGATGCCGTTCTTGCGCCTGGCAGCACGCTGGTCAGCACCGACGCCGCGCGGACCCGGGCGGATGCCGGCGTTGATGAGCGCGAGGTCGAGCACGGTGTCGGGCTTGAGCTGGCGCGTGAGCTTGGCCGCGGTCGCGGAGAACTGGAAGACGCCGACGAGGAGGCCGTCCTTGAACCCCTGCATCACCTTCGGGTCGGCCTTCATCGGGTCGTCGTGGATGTCCAGCGCGTCGAGGTCGATCTTCTCGCCAGTGCGGCGCGCGATGAGGTCGACGGCGTGCTGCTGCTTGGTGAGCTCGGCGACGCGCAGGACGTCGATCTTGACCAGGCCGAGCTGGGAGATGAGGTCGTTGCCCTTGCCGGCGCGCTCGCCGTAGGCCGAGAGCAGCTTGCCCTTCTGGCCGCCGGTGCGCTCGACGGGGATGTAGTCCGGCACCTTGCCGGGAAGGATCAGGACGCCGCCGGCGTGCTCGGACTTGCGGGCGACCATGCCCTGCACGCGGCAGGCCTGCGTCCACATGTCCGGGTACTGCTCGGCGAGCTTCTGGACGGCCTGGTTGGTGATGGCCAGGTCCTTGAGCGGGGCGCGCTCGGTGTCGTCGATCGTCTTCGTCGCGGACTTGACGTGGTCGTAGGGGATGCTCAGCACACGGCCGACATCGGTGAGCGCCGCGCGCGGGCCGAAGGTCGAGTGGGCGATGATGTCGACGACGCGATCCTTGCCGTGGACGGCCTTGATGTAGTCCTCGACCTCGTCAACGCGGTCGGGCGGGAAGTCAAGGTCGATGTCCGGCAGGCCGACGCGGTCCGGGTTGACGAAGCGCTCGAAGAGGCACTTGTAGGTGACCGGGTTGAGGTTCGTGATGCCCAGGGCCCACGAGGCCTTGCTGCCGGCGGCTGAACCACGGCCAGGCCCGACCATGATCGGCTTCTTCTTGGGGCCGTCATAGATCAGCTCGCCCTTGACCCGCTTGGGCACCGGCCGCGTGGACTTCGCCCACGCCACGACGTCGGCGACGAGCAGCATGTAGTTCGTCTGGCCGCGCTTGGCGAAGGTCGCGAGCTCGTGATCGAGGCCGGTGGTGTACTCCGGATCGGTGATGTAGCCGCGGGCCTTGAGGCCTTCGTAGCAGAGGCGGCGGAGGTGGTCGGCTGCGCTGATGTCCTTCGGCACCGAGACCTGCGGCATCTTCTCGGTGGTGTCGATCAGGAAGGGCGTCGTGCGGCCGGCGGCGACGAGCGTGTTGCGGATGGCCTCGTCGACGATCTGCTGGGAGAGATCCGGGTGGTAGGTGCCGAAGCCCTGGCGGATCTCGTCGACGGTCTGGTGGTAGAAGGTCTTGAGCAGGAACTCGTAGACGTCTTCGCCCTCCTCGCGCTTCTTCTCGCGCTTCTTGACCGTCTGGTTCGTGGCGATCATCAGGAGCACGTCCTGCGTCGGGGCCCACTCCTCCGTCGGATAGTGGGCGTCGAGCGTGGCGACGACCGGCAGGCCGTGGCGCTGGGCGATGCGGGTCGCCTCGATGTTCGCCACCCTCTGCTCGTCGATGTCGTGCGGCATGAGCTCGACGAAGAGGTCGTCCCGGAAGTACCGCTTGAGCTGGCGGATCCAGGCTTCGGCCTCGCGCTCCTCCTCGCGGTTGATCGACTTTGCCAGCCGTCCGCCGAGGCATCCGGTCAGGCACATGAGCCCGTCGCTGTACTTCTCGAGGAGCTCGTCGTCGACGCAGGCCTTGCCGTAGAAGCCGGAGCGGTGAGCCTCGCTGACGAGCAGCATGAGGTTGCGCCAGCCGCGAGCGTCCTTGGCGTGGAGCGTGAGGTGATAGTAGACCTTGAGCCACTCCTTCTGGCCCTGGACCTTGCGGTTGGGCCGGTAGTAGACCTCGCACCCCACGATCGGCATGACGCCGCCCTGCCGGCACGCGCGGATGTGATGCAGCGCGCCGGCGAGCGTGCCGTGATCGGTCAAGGCGAGGGCGACGTAGCCCGCGGCCTTGGCCGCCTCGACGTGCTGGGCTGCGGTGCCGGCCCCATCGAGCAGGCTGTATTCACCATGTCCATGGAGGCCGGCAAGCATCGGACTACCGCCCCTCGACTTCCTTGTAGGAGACCTGCGTGATCGTTCCCGTCGTCCGGAAGCCACCGGGCGTCGACGACCGCGTCACCACGACCTTGAAGACCCGCTTGGTGTGGATCTGCTCGTCGCCGGCCTTCTCCGTGTCAAAGAAGTCGACCTGGCAGTGGGCGGACAAACGGGAGTCACGAACGCAGCGTCCGAGATCACGACGATCGTGAGGGATCCGCGGCGTGATCTTGTAGGCCAGCCGCTTCTGCACGAGCTTGGCCTCGCTCAGCCACAGCGTCGGCAGAGCCTTGGCCTCGGCCGGCACGGCCAGTATGGCCGAAGCCGCGAGGGCAGTGATGAGGGTCTTGGCGATCATGGAGTCACCTCGGTGACGGGGAGAGGGAGCTTGCGCTGATCCCGGTAGGAGCGTGGCAGCATGTCCTGCGGACGCCACTCCGCAATAACGATGTCCGGGTCGGTGGAGGCCTGATACTTGCCGCTCTCGCCGTACTGCCCCTGGACCTGGCCGGTCTGGTGCACGATGAGCTGGGCAACGCGCTCGCCGGCGGGCAGCGGCACAGCCAGCCGGTTGTGGTTCTGGATCTCGAGGGTCCAGCGATCGAAGTACCCCGGGTCGCCCCAGCCCGCACACATGCAGACCGTGATCCCGTTGCGACCCCAGCTCGATCGAGCCCGGATCTCCGAGGTCTGATTCCCGATGACGCCAGCGAACTCGTGCGTGTGAGCGAGGATCCGCTCGCCAGGCTGGAGAAGGATCACGGGGTGCTCTTCGGGAATCCCGGGGAACGGATCACCGTGCTCGTCGAGCTCCCACTTGGCCTGCTTCGGCTCACCGAAGAACCGATCGACGCTTTCCGGATCGAACGGGTTGTAGAACGTGCTGCCGGTGTTCGACCCGCAGCGGTAGTACCACTCCCCCAGCGTCAAGTCGATGCTGGACCCTCGGATGTTGTCGTCGATCATCGGGCGCAGGATGATGTTGCCCTGGGCGATCCCGCGTCGGATGTCGACGTTGCTCGCGACGCTCATGAGGTGGTGGCCTGAGCGAGGTCGAAACGAGACTCGTTGGCGATCTCCTTGCGGAACTGCACCCAGCCGCGGAAGTTGCCGCAGAAGTAGGTGCCGGGCATCGGGCTGGAGTGCGCGGGCTCGACGCCCATCGCCCACGACCCCTCGGCGACGTCATCGTCGACCATCGGGCGGGCGACGTGCTCGAACGGCGAGAAGTGGCCGTTGCCCATCAGGACCTCGGCGCGCTCGATCGTCTTCTCAAGAGGCTCCTCGTCGAAGCGGTCGTAGCTGATCCGGGCGCAGCGACTCGCCGAGACCTTCTTGGCCGTCTCCAGCGCGTGATCGCCGAACGGAAGCGAGACCGCCAGCTCCTCCCGGGTGACCAGCGGAAGGTGCCACTGGCCGTGCTCGAGCTCGGCCGGCGTGCTCGCCTCGAACGCCCGCTTGATCGAACGGGCGACCGCCTGGATCTCCGGCTGTGCCCCCTCGTGGTCACGGAGCGCGAGGAAGTTGTCCCACTCGGTGCCCGTGAAGATCGCGGTGTACCAGAGGAACGGCTCGAGCAGGCGGTTGGCCCGGCTCTTGTCGGTGTGCAGCAGCTCCTCGGCCGAGTTCGACGCGTTCCGGGCAGCGATCCGCCAGGTGTTGCGAGCCTGGGCCTGCTCGCCCTCGTCGAGCTCTTCGCCGACGCCCATGCCGGCGACGCGCGCGTTGAAGGTCGCCGGCACGAACGGGTCCTTGCGGACCTGATCGATGAGGCGCTCGGTCGGGATCGCACGCGAGCTCGCGGCGTTCCGGCTGAACACCCGGTGGGTCATCATCTCGGAGTGGATGAACCGCGGGTAGGTGAGGCGGAACGTCGTGAGGCGCACGCCGTCCGGCGAGACGCTGTCAGCCAGCACCTCGGCCTTGTAGTGGGGGTCGAGGTCATCGGTCCCCGTGACGAACGTGGTGGTCATCGGCTCTTCGCCTTCGTCTTGATCTTGGTGACCTTCGCCTTGATCTTCGAGATCGGCTTGGCCTTGGGCTTGGACACCTTCTTGGGCGTCTTCTTCACGGTCGAGTAGGTACCGCCGAGGGATCGCTGGACCGACGGGCCGACGATCGGAGAGAGCCGCGCGTACTGGCAGCCCTTCGGGGCGAGTTCGGCGATGTCGTCGAGCAGCTCCTTCTTCACCGACGGCTTCTCGAACGAGACCGCACTGAGGGCGGCGTAGGAGCGCTGCGCGTCCCGGCAGGTCGAGCTGGTGCTCGTGCCGCACGCCGAGAGCGCGAGGATCGGGAGGGTCGTGATGAGCGTCAGGGTCTTCTTCATGAGGTGGGTTCCTCGGGGTCGGTGGTGGACTTCTTCTCCTCGATCAAGCCGAGGAGCAGGAAGCAGTAGAGGATGACGTCGTGGATGCGGCCTTCGATCGGCTCGCTCTTGACGTCGCCCTCCTTGATGAAGGTGCAGATGGCTGCCCAGTGCTTGCCGGCGAAGACGCCCCAGACCTGCTCGGGCGTGAGCCCGAGCTGTGCGGCCTGGTCCTTGAAGTTCTTCAAGGCGTCGTCATCGCCAGCGTAGTCGTGGCCCTTGGTCCGATTGATCTCGGTGATGGACGAGTAGTGCTCGTCCATCAGGGCCACGAACGTGGCGCGGTCCATGTCGTCCCCCTACTGCTGGGGCACGGCGGCCGGCGTCGGCACCGCGGGCTGCGGCACCGGAGCAGGCACGGGGGCGGGCGTCTCGGCCGGCGTCGGGACCGGAGCAGCCTGCTGATCGTGGATCATCGGGATGGCACCGGGAGCGACCGGCTGCGCCTGAGGCGTCGGAACCGGAGCCGGAGCTGCCTGCGGGACGGGCTGTGCCTGGGGCACGGCCGCCGGCGGGGCGACGGCCGCCTGAGCACCGGCGAAGGCCCCTCCCTGACCGACGTTCGCGGGCACCTGCGAGGGTGCCGGCGCGGCGGGCTGCTGGTAGCTCTGCTGCGGCTGGCCCGAAGCGCCGGAGTTGGCCCCGTACTGGGACACGATCTGCTGCGCCTCCTCGAACGTCGGCGGCTTCATGAAGGCGTCGAGGTCGTGCTTGGCGGCGGCGAGCGCCATGTCGGCGTCCGTCATCGGCTTGAGGGGCTGCATGATGTCGGCCGGCTCGACGTTCCAGGGCTGGAACGTGCTGCCGGAGTCGCTGAGCCGCAGGTCGAGACCCATCAGGCCGTGGTAGTCGGCGTCCTTCTGGCGGAGCGCCTCGGCGGTCGTCGAGGGGACGTCGAGGATGACGACCTGGTCCTCGTGGCCGTCGACGATCGGCTTGTTGTCGGGGCCCTTGATCGGACGGTTGTCCTGCCCGCGACGGAGCACGGCGCGGTCGCGCTGGATGATGTTGTAGACGCCGCGGAGCTTGATCTTGAGGCCGGCCTGGCAGCCCGGGCAAACCGGGTTGTTCCACGGCGACTCGCGGAGGCACGTGAACTGCCGGCGGTAGAAGCCACCGCGGCCGTCGGGCACCTGGTACTCGTGGCGGTCGTACGAGTTGATGTCCGGCCCCTGCTCGAGGAAGCGGACGATGACGGGGGCTCCGCCCTTCGAGGCCTTGACGGCCGTCGTGAAGAGCTGCGGGAGGCGGCTCTGTTCGGCACGCTCACGCGCCTGGGCAGCCGCCTGGGTCGCCTGCTGGGTCTTGTCCCATCCCTTGGCCATGATGGCCCTCCTTGTGTGGTGTGTGGACTCCGGCCGAGGTTTTCTGGACTCGGGCGGAGTGTCGTGGATCTTATCTGAATATGGGGAGCGTCGTCAGCGGAGATCGCGCCTGCTCGATGAGCTGGAGCGCCTCCTGACCACGTCCGAGCTGGAGAAGTTTGGCGGGGTCCTCGGGCAGCGGCGTGACCACGCGGACACGCACGAAGGGCTCGAGTCGATGCACCACACCTGGGTGGAACTTGCGGTTCTTGTCGAACCGACCCCAGACGCCGGTGTGGCCGGCGTCGCCGTAGTCGTAGAAGACGATGACCTCGTCGACCTCACGCACGAGGAGTTCGACGTGGCGATCGGTGAGGTACGACATGCCGGTGGCGACCGGACGAGGCACGCCGAGCTGATCGAGCGCGATGGCGTTGAGCTCGCCCTCGAGCAGGACGGCCGTCTTGCAGTCGCGGCGTCGATTCAGACCGAAGAGGACGTTCGACGCCTCGTAGGGCACGAAGCCGTAGCGCGTCTTGCCAGGACGGTCGCCGAGGATGAGGTACTTCGGCTCGCGCTGGCCTGTCCAGTCGCGACCTTTGACACCGACGAGCTCGCCGTCGACGTCGTAGACCGGGATCGTCACGCGGTCGGAGACGTAGTCGTAGCCGATGTCCCAGCTCTGGAGCACCTCGAGCGAGAGGCCGCGGTCGACCATGTACTTCTGGAACGGCTCGAGCGGTCCTGACCAGTCCAGCCTCGTGCCCGACAGCCAGCTCGCCGGCGGCTTGGGCGGCTCGGGCTCTTCCGCCACCGGTCGAAAGCGCGCCTCGGTCTCCGCGACCATCGAGCCGTGGAGGGGCTCGTTGAAGACGATGCCGTACCAGTCGCGCAGGCTCGTCTCGGCGGTCGGACGCGAGACGTCGTTGACCTCCATGACCAGCGAGACGGCGTTGCCCTTGCGCTTGCACCCGTGGCAGAACCACGCGGTCGACTCGATGTTGATGTAGGCCGAGGGGGACTCGTCGCCGTGGCTGTGCTCGGGGCCGAAACAGGAGAAGTTGATCTCGTCGCCCGACGACGTCGTGCGCGCGTTCGCGCTCTCCTCGCCTGGGAATCTCCAGCCGAGCCGCCGGAGCAGGTTCTCGACGTCGACGCTCGAGAGATCGATCATGACGTGGCCTGCGAGATGATCCGCTGGGCAGCGACGCCGATCGTGATCCCGAGCGCGAACGAGTGGCAGAACATCGCGTACCGGTCGCGGTCTCCGCCGACTCGACCATCGACCGTGGCCGAGCAATCGTCGACGAACTCGCTGATGAGGTCGTCCGGGATGCCGAGCGCGAAGCCGATGAAGTCGTTGATCGAGATCTCGTCGCCCCGGCTCGCCATGATCTCGGCGTGCACCAGGTTGCTCTCGTTCTGGAGCGCGCGGATGTGATCGAGCGACATCGCTAGTCCCTTGTCGGAGCCGGCGCGGCGTCGGCCGGCGTCCACGGCCGCAGCACGAGCGTGGCGGGGTCGCGGTAGTAGGTGTACTTGAGCCCGTCGCCCTCGCCATCGCGGTTCTTGAGCATGCGCAGCTCGAGCTGGTTGATCCGCTTCATCTGGGGCGTGGAGTGCAGGCCGACGACGATGTCGGCCTTGCGCGCGATCGTGATCGAGCCGGCCATGTTGTTGAGCTTCGCACCCTCCTCCTCGGCATCTCGGCCGGCCTGGGCGACGCCGATTCCTGGTCGCTTGGTGACGCGGCAGATCGACTTGAGCTCGCGTGCGGCGAAGTCCTGTCGCTCCCAGTGGCTCTTGAGGTAGGAGGGGGCGACGATCTCGTCGATGGTGTCGACGATGAAGAAGTCGGGCTGCCACTTCTCGACCTCAGCGTAGATGCGCTCGGAAGTGCACCGACCGATCTCCGAGTTGATGATGATGTCCTTCTCGAAGCGAGCGTCGAAGGCGCGCTCGGCCCATCTGGCCCAGAGCTCGTAGTCCTCGTCGCGCATCTCCATGAACTTGAGCGCGCGGTACTTGAATCCGGCCAGCGCGGCGTCCCAGCGCTTGGCCATCTTGTCGCCCTCCATCTCGAGCGAGAGGACCAGAGCGCTCTGCGCGCGCTGGACGTACTCGAGCATGGCCTGGATCATCGTCATCGTCGACTTGCCGCCGCCAAGGAAGCCCTGCCAGATCGCCAGCTCCGACGGCTGGATGCCGAAGGTGAGGTGGTCGAGGTCCGGGCCGACGAGGGTGATCCCCGGCGCTCGGCCCTTCGCCTGCATCTCGCGATGCAGACGGAGACGGTGGATCGAGTCGGAGAGGCGCGTGACGTCCGAGCTCGGGACCGTGCGGGCGAGGTTGGCGGACACCTCGAAGGCGTAGAGCTCGGCGTCGCTCCACTTCGTCGGGTCGTCGGCGATCACCGAGAGGTGGCGGATGCCCTCGATCAGTGCTCGGCGCTTGACCTGGCCGACCATGAGGTCGACGAGCACCTCGGTCGGCTCGGCACCGACGAAGAACTCGAAGTTCTTGCCCCACCGCATGCGAGCGATCTCGATGCCAGGGGCAGACTTGTACCGACGCAGATGCTGGGACATCCAGGCGTAGACCTCGCCCGGGAGCGCCTTCTCGCTGGTGTCGCCTTTGGATCGCTGGAGGAAGTGGCTCGCCTCGATGTTGCGGGACAAAGCAGCCTCCATCGACTGCTCCGCCAGCATGCGAGAGACGAGCTCGCGCTCGACGTCCACAGCGTTAGCTGCGCACGATGAGCGTCAGGTTGAAGAGGTCGCGCTCGGGCGGCGACCAGCATCCTTCGGTAGGTGGATGCGGTGTGTCGATGGTGTCCACGGTGGTCTCCTCGTGGTCAGGCGGCGGGTGTCTCGTGCGGGGTGTCGCGGCGGAGGATGCTACTCCTCCGCCGGCGATTCGTCACCCAGCCTGAGCCGAGGGCGTCGGCACGGGCGCGGGAACCTCCGCCGCCGGAGCCTGCACCGGCGGGCGCGGGTCAGCGACCTTGGTGGGGTCGTAGCCCGGGCTCGGGACCGCGAACGCGTCCTTGCCATCGATCGGGCTCTCGACCCGCGACGAGGGATCGATCGCCCACTGCGCCAGGCGTCGCTCGACGCCCACGGCGAACTCGACGTCGCGCGCGAGCAGACGGAGCTCGTCGAGACGATGCTGGCGGCCGGCGTCGTCGCTGCCGCGGTCCTCGATGTACCGCGTCGAGCTGGCGTGGATCATCATGCTGCCGTAGGGGACCGTCGGGATCTTGTCGGAGATCGAGACGGTGATGGAGGCCATCGGCCTGCCGTTGGGACCGACGCGGACCGCCGTCGGCTGCGCGATCTGCGCCTCCTGGGTCTCGTCTTCTTCGGCTGCTGGGGTCGGCTGCTCTGCCATGGGATCCTCCTGGATCAGCGTTTCTGATGAGCGTCGTTGGCGGATTCCTCTTCGAGGAACTCCTCGTACTGGACATCGCCCAGGACGTGTCGGCCGGCGTAGTGGAGCTCGCCGCTGGCGTCCTCCAGGGAGCGCATCGCCGATCGCAGATGGCGAGAAGCACCCTCGGGGAGGATCTGGGCAGGCCCCGGGAAGATGCGACGCAGGTCGTCCAGCGCCTCATGGGTCGAGCGAAGGGCTTCGCGCCAGTTCGTGTCGAGCTTCTCCCGCAGCACGGGATGGTCGATCGGCTCGGGCTTGCCCTCGTCCTGTTCTTCGTCGGTCACGATTGCGACCTTATCAGAATAGGATCGTGACGCCGAGCGCCTCGCGTGCGTACGCGAGAGGGAGGGCTACCGGGAGATGTCCGACGGCCAGCTACTGCTGGGCAGCAGCAGCGCGGCCGAAGCCGCGATTCTTCGCGCGCTCGGAGGCGTAGGTCTCGAGCCCGCTGATCTGGTGCGACTGCCAGTAGAGCTTGTTCCGACCGCCCTCGGATGAGGGACGCAGCTCCTGGGGGAAGTCGGAGCGCTTGATCCATTGGCGGATCGTGTGCGGGGCTCGCTCGAGTTTGTCGGCGAGTTCCTCGATGTAGATGCGGTCGTCTTCGCTCATCGTATGCGAATAGCTTAAACCATCTGGAGAGGATCGGTCCACCCCAGTCAAGAAGCGCTTGAACCACGGTATGGCGGCGAGCGGGCGAAGCCCGCGAGACGAGGGCGGCCGGAGCGAAGCGGAGGCTGCCCATGTGGGAGAACGATTCGAGCTGAAAGTGCAGATACCCCTGTAGGAGCCCTCCGCATTTGCGGCACCGCTCACCCACGTCCCCGGACGCATCTGACCGCGTTCGGGCACGACAACTCAAAGCCCCTCTGACGGGCGATCCCGGTGCCGCGGGGAGTGCGTTCGGCTGGCTCCCTTAGCCGGGTCGGCCCCGAGTGAGGGCCTCGCCACCCTGGTCAGGGGTGACTAGTCGCGTCCGGTCCTGTAGGCTCCGGTCCGCGGGTGAACAGCGCCAGCCTACACCAAACTCGCCCTGGTCCGGCGAGGGGCTGATTTTCCGAAGGGCTCCGAGGTCAACTCGGGGCCCTTCGTCGTTTGGTAGCTTCACCGCGCTGGCTGGCAACAGCTCGTTGGGGCGGCTGAAACAGTGCCGTCCGCCTCCCGTACTGCGCAGGCCGGAGGAGAGGCAGTGTCGACCCCGGCTTGGACAGCCCGGGGTCGCCTGCTACTTTCGGCCTTGCCGAACTCGACACGGTCGGGACACTGGAGTCGAGCCCGCGCCGGCGCGTGTGGCACGTGGGCATGATGCCACCCGCACCACCAGGCGCTTCGCTGGATCTCCGCCGGCGAAGCGCCCCTGTGCTACCTTCGCCCCGTGCTCCAGAACCGCACGCTCCGATTTACCGCCGCCGGGACCTGTCCCGGCATCTCGCGTTTCTCGGGGCGGTAGCTCAGCGGTAGAGCGGCGGCTTGAAAAGCCGCGCGTCGAGGGTTCGATCCCCTCTCGTCCCATCCCGTGCTCGTGGCGGAATGGTTACGCACTGGCCTGCAAAGCCAGACCATGCAGGTTCGACCCCTGTCGAGCACTCTGCTACCTTCGTCGGATCGTGTGGTCCTTGCGACATCAACGCCCCGCTCCGGCCGCTGCTCGACAGCAGTGGCCGTCGTAGCTCTGGGCGTGGAGATGTGCACGCTCACCTTCGGGGTGTAGCGCAGTAGGTAGCGCGACTGCTTTGGGAGCAGGAGGTCGCCGGTTCGAGCCTGGCCATCCCGACTGGCGGTTGGTGTAGAGGCAACACAGCGGATTCTGGCTCCGCAGTCGAGGGTTCGAGACCTTCACCGCCATTGGGCACGAGGCGAGCTGGATGACGCTCTCGGTTGTGGTCCGAGCTATTGCGGGTTCGAGTCCCGTCGTGCCCCTCGTCGTGTAGGCTGTCGATCCCTCGTTGCGGGGTGGCGCAGTTGGTAGCGCGGTGGGCTCATAACCCTCAGGTCGCCGGTTCGAGTCCGGTCCCCGCTACTTCCGTCGGTCGTAGCTCAACTGGTAGAGCGCCGGTCTCCAAAACCGGAGGTTCCTGGTTCGATCCCAGGCGGCCGGGCTGTTACGATCGCTCGCCTCGGGGCTGTAGCTCAGTGGCAGAGCAGCCGTCTGATAAGCGGCAGGTCGGAGGTTCGAGTCCTTCTGGCCCCATGGTGTACGCTGGCGCGCAGACAACGGCCTGACGAGCGAGGTGGCCCTCGACCGGTGAAGTCGGTAACGCAGGGGACATGTTTGGGCTCCACCTGCCGTCTCCCGCGCCCAGGGCGTCATATCGGTACCTGTTCGCGACGGTGCCGAAGCCGCCCTCCAGGATCAGCCGTCCCGGGTAGGGCGTGGGAGACGTCGCCCTAGCCTTGGCCCTTAGCTCAGTTGGCAGAGCGTCCGGCTGTTAACCGGGAGGTCGCAGGTTCGAGCCCTGCCGGGCCAGTCGTCCAGTGACGAGCTCCCAGAGCACGTCCGCGGTCTCCTGGACATGCGTCGAGTAGGAGGCGGGCTCCCATGCGTACCAGGGCTCCCACTCCTGGACCTCACCGTCGCGCTCCCAGGCCGCGACGAGGAGCACTCCCGCGGCGATGCTGCCGGCGATGGTCGCGAAGGTCTTGACGATCCGCCTCACGGTCGTCTACAGTACCCCTCCGCATGGCCCCTCGCCACACCCACCGATCCCACTCCTCGGCCTCGTCGAGTCGCAACAGCTATCTGTTGCGCCTTCGCTAGAGCGTCGGGATCACACCTGCCCGGCGCTCGAGAAGTCACTCTCGCGCCGGAGTAGCCCAATTGGCAGAGGCACCTGATTCAGGATCAGGTCAGTGTGGGTTCGAGTCCCTCCTCCGGTACTACGCGCGAGCTGGCCCGCGAAGGCGCACCTCATGGAAGGTGCCGCTGAATGGCCGGCAACCGGTCTTGAAAACCGGGGTGGGTTCACGCCCAGGGGTTCGATTCCTCCATCTTCCGTAAGGTTCGATTCGATCAACGAGATCGGTCGAACCATGCCGTACAAGGACATCAACCAGCAGCGCGCCGCCCAGGCGCGGTACGCAGCCAAACGGCGGGAGGCAGATCCCGACCTGATGGCGGGGAGGAAGAAGGCGAGCAATCGCAAGGCAGTGGCCCGCAACAAGGCGATCGTCAACGAGTTCAAGTCGACAGGATGCACGAGGTGCCCTGAGAAGCGGATCCCGGCGCTCGACTGCCACCACCGCGACGACCACGAGAAGCTCTTCGAGATCGCCAAGAGGCCAACGATCTCAGAAGCCAGGCTCCGAGCTGAGCTGGCGAAGTGCGAGGTCCTCTGCGCGAACTGCCACCGGTGCGAACACAACAGGCACCTTGAAATCCATGCCGTCGATGGTGAAGCGGGCATTCCCAGCAGGCTGTAAACCCGTGACCTCTGGTCCCCAGGTTCGAGTCCTGGCGGCGGCACTCGGAGGGTGAACTGGAGGAGCTCCAGCGTCGCCTGCTAAGCGCACGGCCCGCCGAGAGGCGGGTAGGGGGCAGGACCCTCGCCCTCCTCTGCTACGGTGCACGCACTGAACGCGCTGCTGAGCCGCGAGGCGACATTGATGCGTTCACCACCGGGACGATGCAGCTTGATGGCCCGGGGCGTTACTGGTGCCGGGGGACGTGTTGGCAAGGACCCGGCCGACTTGTGGGATGGACGAGCCCGCAACCTGGAGAGCCCTGACTGGACGACAAGCCAGGCGGGGCTCTTGTCGTTCTGTGGTACCTTGCGGACGTCACTGCTCCTGATGAGCGTCAGGGTCGACACGCGAAGGGCCGCCCCGCGGAGGGAGCGGCCCTTTGTCGTTCAGTGCGCGGCGTCGTTGTCGTCCTCGCCGGACTCGTCGTCGTGCTGCTCGATGTCCGCGAGCGCCTCGACGTCGGTCTGGTTGTCGTCGATGAAGCCGCTCGCCTCGGGGCGGACGTCCTCCATGCGCTCGGACTGCGTATTGGGGTCCATGTCATTCACCTCCTTCCCCTGTTCCATCGCCTGGGCCCGGATCACCAAGCCATGGGCGAAAGGGCGGCAGAGCTGATTGACACGGTACGCCAAGCAGCCGCCGGCATCGAACCGCTCGGCGGTCACCTCGAGCGGCATGCCTCCGCCGAGCTCTGGCACATTGACCCAGCGTCGAGCCCCGATCGGCAGGCCGTTCAGACAGTGGCCGGCGAGCTCGTCGGCGCGCGCGTTGCCGTAGCGTCGCTTGTTGTCGGGCCCGGCCTTGGGGAACTCGCGGACCTCGCAGGATGCGAAGGACCGCATGAGCAGGTGGGCCATGTCGCGCATCACCAGCAGGTGTGACTTCTCGCAGCGGTAGCGGCCGTCGACCTGGCGGACGATCAGCTCGGCATCGCCGAGGATCAGAAGGTCCGTCTCGCGCGCGCTGGGGCCCGCCCAGGCGGCTGCGATCTGCAAGGCGAGGTGCAGGGCCGTGTACTCCGCGATCGGCGTCGTGACGCCTCGCAGCAGCTTGGCCTCCGTGACCAGCTCATGGCCGTGCTCGTCGAAGAGCACCGCCGCGCCGGCGGCGATGCCCCTCTTCATGCTGCACGCGCCGTCGAAGTGGGCTACCAGCCTCACAGCCAGCCGAGGCGATCGGCTGTCCGCATCAGCATGTGGACCATCGTCTGGTCGTAGTGGAAGCGGATGGCGTTGTGCTTGATCGAGCGCTCGAGGTCGCCACCGTCCTCGTGGCGCTCGCCGGCGGCCTTCCAGTCGGCGAGCATCTCGATGAGCTGGATGAGGTCCATGTCTCGGATCCCGTGCTCGTGGTGCTCTGGGTGGTGGTCGTTGGCTGCGTAGTGGTGCTCGAGCGCGGGGCCGAGCTCGACGAGCGCGGCGCGGTACTCGGGCGAGCCGTAGGTCATCTCGCTCAGCTTGGGTGTCGCGCGATCGAAGGCCTCCTTCTCCGGAGCCTCGAGCTTGGAGGCATCGTGCCGGCGCGCTCGCTGGTCGAGCTCAGACGACACCTCGCCCAGGAGCTCCTGGACGCGGGAGATGTGCGCTTCGGTGTCGGGTCGGCTGTCGTAGGTCATCGGAGTGCTTCTTCCGGTGTTGGGGTGATGGGGGAGTCGTGGACGTCGTAGCCCTGCATCCCGAAGATGCGGCGGCGCTCGTCGAACTGGCCGACGAAGACGACGATGTTGGGCTCGTGGTGATCGGTCCAGATGGCGTCGTCCTTGCCTTCGGCGATGCGCTCAAGGCGGCCGATCGTCTGGATCACGGGGATCTCCCCCTTGATCGGGAACACCAGGTGGCCGCGGTCGAGCTTGGGGAGGTCGAACCCTTCGTCGGCGACGGTCGAGAAGAGTACGGCCTCGTCGCTGGCTTCGATCGCGTCGACGATCGCCTTGGACTTGCCCTCGGCGTTCTCCTTGCCGGTGAGCGTCCAGATCTTGTCCTTCGGCCAGCCGGCGGCGATCAAGGCCTTCCTGATGTTGTCGAGGTGCTTGAGCTGCCGGCTCGGGACCAGGACGTAGTGGCCGCGCTGCTTCATGATCGCCTCGGCGATCCGAGCGTTGCGCTCCTTGGAGTCAACGAGCGCTTTGAGGGCCGAGCTGTAGTTGTTGCGGTGGCTGTGCTTGCCGGTCTTCTTGCACCCCTCCATCTGGCAGGACCAGGACCCGGTCTCGTTGTCGTACACCGCATCGTGGTCGGGGTGGAAGGCGAACTCGAGAGTGCCGCGCTCGACGTGGATCTCGGGCCGCATGAGCACCTCGCGGTCGTAGAGCTCCTGGCGGGTTGTCTCGGCCACGATCGGCCCGACGATCGAGTGCACGATGGCGGACTTCATGGGCGAGCTCGAAGGGGTGGCCGAGACGCCGAAGAGGTCGCGCGCGGTGATCTTGCGGCCGATGTCACCGGTGGTCTCGGCGACGAGATGGTGTGCCTCGTCGAAGACGACCATGCCCCACCTCTGCCACCAGCGCGTGGCGTCGAGCTCCATCGCCCGGCTGTGGAGCGTTTGGCGCAGGGCGACGGTGAAGTCACGCTCCTCCCAGATGTCGTTGCCCAGGAGGCCCGGAGAGCGCCACCCGTCGAACGTGGCGTAGAGCGAGCCGTCCTCGAGCTCGTCCATCGGGAAGCCGTAGAACTGGGCTGCTCGGGTGCGCCACTGCTCGGCGAGGTTGGAGCGATCGACGATCACGAGCGTGCGCTGGTTGCGCCAGGCAGCCATCCCGAGCGTCGTGACCGTGTTGTGGGTCAGCGTGTAGCTGCGACCGATCATGTACAGGCTGTCGGGCGCGTCGACCGTGATGCACCTGATCGGCTCGACTCGACCTGTCGGCTCGATCGAGACGATGCGCCGAATCGGCTTGCGGTGCGACGTCGATGTCGGACGCATCTTCCTGCTCGTACCGAAGAGGAGCATCGAGGTCGCGGGGTTGATGTAGACGGGGTACTCGGTCGGCTTGCCGTCGCGCGGTTTCTCTCCAACGGAAGCCGTGCCGCCGAGAGACCGGACGAGCTCGGCGACGTCCTGAGCCAGGCCTGGGCTGGTCGTATGGTAGATCGCGCTCCGGCGGTTTTCGCCCCGCGATGATCCATCGCCGTCCATGAGGCCCATCAGCAAGCAGCGGCGGTCGCCGGCGAAGGCGCTCAGGTAGAGCTCGGGGATCCGCTTCTCGGAGCTACGCACCCGCATGCCGAGATCTCGGGTGATCTGGGTGATGCCCGAGATCTGGTAGCGGTCGCAGACCTCGGTCGTGTCCTGGACCTTTCGGACTTGCCCCGGTCCCGACGATTGGTTGATGCGATCGATCACCTCGGTATCTGGGGTAGTGAGCTGCGTGCCCGTGCCTGTCAGGCATCCGTTGGCGATCAGCGCACCGACCATGTAGGGATCGAGCGGCAGGTGCTGACGCTGCTTCTCGGCGGAGGCGATCGGAATCCTCCACCGCCACGAATTGCCCTGGCGCAGCCCCTCTTCCATGAGCTCGGTCGTGGTCTTGTTCGACCACTCGCCGCGGCGACGCCGCTTGCGATCGTCGCCCACGTGCCAGATGTGGTCGGCGTCGCAGATGACCGAGGTGTGGTCCGAAAAGGTCACGCGGTAGGTCGGGAGATCGCCGCGGTCATGGATGGCGGTCACCTTCGTCGGCCCCTCACGACCGATCAGGGTGTCGCCGACCTCCAGGTCACCCCACCGCTTGAACCCGCCGTCCCAGACCGGGACCTCGGTGTCGAGCGGGTGGCCCTTTCCCCCGCCGGCGGGGCACTTGTAGAAGCCCTGCTGCGAGTTGAGCATCTTGAGCGCGGCGTCGAGCTGGTAGTCGCGCAGAGCGAATTGGCGGAAGTAACCGTCCTGCGCCGGCGACGAGGTCCGCAGATCGTTCCATGCCGGCGTGATGCTCAGGCCCTGGAAGATCGCGGTGAGGTGCATCGCGAAGCCGCGCGGCAGGCAGATCACGTTCCGCCCGCCGCGCCGCTTCTCCTCGCGGTAGAGGGCGAGCATCTCCGGCATGTCCCACCAGCCGAACTGCTTGACCGAGGCAGCCTTGTCGCGCTCCTCGTTCTCGATCGTCAGCGCCCCCCTGATCTGCTCGAGGGCGGGGAGGGGGAGGGCGTCGATGTCGATGACGATCTCGCCAGCGACAGTCACGGGAACGGATTGCATCCTGCAATCCTATCTGAATAGGATTAGGACGTGGGGCCGAGTCCGAGGACTTGCCGGCGGAGCTCGCCGATCTCGGTCTCGAGCTGGCGGACCTTGCGGCTGTGCTCGGCCTCGAGCGTCTTGATCTCGCCTCGCAGGACGGCGACCTCGGCCTCGAGCTCGGCGATCTCTTGCTTGCGACTGTCGGCGATCTCCTTCCACTCGGCCGTCACGCCCTGGTGCTGCGTGAACACCTGGGAGCTGTCCTCGCTCTTGAAGCGCAGCAGCGCGATGATCGACCCCAGGATGCCCGCGGGCCCCAGGATCGTCAGGAGGATCTGGACGAGCTGCGGGTTACCGCTGGAGGCCGAGCTGGTGCCGCCGCTCGAGCTCGGCGTGCTTCCCGTGACCTGGACAGCTTCTTGAGCTGCTGCTACAACGTTGTGCCACACGCGCTAACCGCTCTTGGACTCGGCGAGGATGCGCTTGAGCTTGAGCAGCAAGACGATCCGGAACCAACCCCCGATCGCCAAGGCGAGGAAGGTGATCGCGATGTAGACCGCTCGATCTCCACGGATCTGCCAGAGCCCAAACGCGTTGACCAGGCAGGCGGCCGTGAAGCACGACAGGCCAGCGATCTCGATCCGATCGCTCATCCCCAACATGCCCCACAGGATCCCCACCGCACCAAAAAGGTACAGAACGGCCCACATCCAAGAGGACGTAGTGCCGAGGGAGCCGATCGTCGTTTCCGCCCTGACCGACGGATCGAAGATGAACTGGAGCGAGGTCAGCAGCGCGGCGAAAGCGATGGCTACCTCGAAGCTGTGAGCCTGGAGGAAGGTCTTGCGTGGTCGCCGGCGATCCTCCATGACCGTGATGTCGCCCTCTCGTAGACGGCGTTCACCTGTTGCTGGCATGACGTCGTACCCCCGGCTTGACGTTCTGGATGGCGAGATAGGCCCGCAGGAAGCAGGCGACGGCGTAGAGCAGGAAGGCGAAGTCACGAGGCTCGAGGGGGGTCGTGGTGATCGCCGCGATGAACTGCATCGTCAGGCCGACACCGAGCAGGTTGAGCCCTGCGATCCGCAGGTTCTGCTTCTCCTTGGTCAGCCCGAAGATGATGAACGGAGCGGCAGCGATGTAGAACAGCGACCAGGTCACGTCGAAGGGGTGCATCGCTTCGCCGATCGACGATCGCGTGCCGGCACCGCTGGTGTCCGTGAGGTAGTTGATGCCGACGAGGCAGAAGACCGCGGCGGTGACGTACTCGAAGATGTGGAGGCGGAGCTTTTCCTTGAGCCCACCCCCTGCAATCTGGCCAGGCATTGGGGGATCCTTGGTGATGCAGTGGAGCTGGATGGCCGCCCGATGGGCGGAGTGGAGACGGCCGCGCCGGCGGCTCGAAGGGATCGTAGGTCGGCGAGCGGCTTCGCGCGAATGTCCAGGTGCCAGAGGCATGATCTTCCCCATCACAGCTTCTCGACTTGCTGGATCATGGCGAGACCCTGAGATCGGAAGAGCGTCGTGTAGGGAAAG
>ERZ869907.66-NODE-66-length-41871-cov-15.005022_pt1 | contig 41871 bp, 59 predicted proteins | sample MGYA00579309_ERZ869907 | MGnify/ENA primary metagenome ERZ869907 (study PRJEB32216, sample SAMN09231814) | wastewater metagenome | place: USA: Maryland | collected 2016-07-30 | study: EMG produced TPA metagenomics assembly of the PRJNA472060 data set (Reclaimed... | reverse complement strand
TGAAGGATTGAATTACTGAATGGGTAATCTGCGGACGGCGCGGGCCCGAAACTCGCTGCCCTTGCCCCAGCTGCCCTGGTTGCCGCTGCCGAAGCCCTGGCACCAGGCATAGGACTCGAGGCCGGCGAGTTCTTCGCTGGACCAGTAGTAGTCCTTCGCGAAGTCGGCGCGGTGGTGTTTGAACAGCATGGCCTGCTCGACGCGGTCGGGCAGGGTGCCGCCGATGGATGTGGCCCAGTCGCGGGCGGCTTGCCAGGTGAGTTCTGCCTGGTCGCCGGCGAGCAGGATGATGTGGTGGCCGGTGCCGTCGGCGTTGATGATGGCGCCAATGTATTTTTCGCCGGGGGCGAGTTCGGGGATGGCGAAGGCTTTGGTGGGTGTGTCTGCGAGTACGGTGTTCATGAGGTTTCCTTTCGGGTGGATTGGCTGGTGGCGGTGATGCAATCGCTGGCGACGATGCGGCCGTCGGGCTTGCGAATGACGGTGATGTGCAGCACTTCGCCGGCGGCCGGTCGGCGGCACGCTTCGGCGGGCAGTTCGAGCTTGGTGATGGCCTGCGCGCGGTTGCGGTCAATGACGACGGCAGTGCCGGCGAGGCCGATGAAGATCAGGAGGACGGCGAGGAACTGGCTCTGCGCGCCGCCGTGCTGGGCGGTGATGGGCTGCATGGAGAACCGGCAGCGGATGGGGCCGCAGTAGAGGGATGTGCAGTGGGGGCAGCGGGTGAGCTGCGGGGCGTTCGGTGCCTGGTCAAGGCGGATGATTTCGTGCGGGGTGTTGGGTAGCGCCCGCGAGGCCAGCACTTCAAGCGCGCCGCGATTAAAAGAGAGATCGGCGTCGGCAAGTGATTCGGCGGCCCTGGGTTGCCCGACGGTGAGTCCGGCGATGTAATGCCCGGTGGTCTGTTCGCAGACGGCGTAGACCGTGTCCTTGAGGGTAAGGCGGGCGCTGCTGGCGTGCTGTTGCATGTTGCCTCCGTCGGTGATGACGGTGGCAATTTATCTCAAAGATAAATTAACTGTCAAGCAAAATGATAAACAGCCGTTCTGCTCCTATTTTGGGTGGCGCAATTATTCAGTCAGGGATGGGCTTTACAACGGGGTTGCCGCCGAAAATCTTGTTGCATGACGGGCAAACGGGCGCATCCAGCGGAATGCCTGGCTTGCTGCAATAGGGGCAGTGCCCGGTGCGTTGCATGGCTGGGACAAATACGGGGTCGGCCAGCGGTTCGACATCCCTGCCGCAGTGCTTGCAGACCTTTGCCTTGCGCAGGATGGGCTCGGCGCAGTAGGGGCATTCGCGTTCCTGTCGTGAATCGTGCTCCGGCGCACGGGCGGCCTCTGCGATCTGTTTCAGGTTGCGGCTGGTTTCCTCCTGGCTGAGGCTTGAGCGCCAAATGAGCGCGATGATGAGGCCGAGAGGCCCGAGGAACACCCCCAGCAGAAAGCCGCTGCCGGCCTTGTTGTAACGGCTGAGGGCCATTGCGGCGCCGATGACGCTGACCAACCAGAGCAAGAACCACATACGCGCCTCCCGGTCGCTTAAAAATCCATGACGGCCTGTACGAGCACTCCGCAAATGACTGCGTCTTCGCGCATTTCGAGAATCGGGTAGCGGGGATTGAGCGGCTTCAGATAGAAACGCCCACCGTCGCGCACGAGCTGCTTGAAGGTGCATTCCGTGTCACCGTTCTGGCGGGCAACTACATACCGCCCGGGCTCGGCCTGTCGATCGGGGTCGACGATGATGATGGTGTTTTCCGGGAAGCTCGGCGATCCGTTCGGGTTGGTCATTGAATCGCCGATGACGCGCAGGGCATAGGCGAGCGGCCCGACGCGCACGGTGGTGTGCACCCGTTTATAGGCTTGCCCTGGCGCAAGGTTGTCGATGACCTCCCGCCATTGGCCGGCCTGCACCCATGAGATCAAGGGCACCTGTCGCGTCAGGTCCGGGCCATCGCTGGTGTTGTAGTCGGGCGCGGGTTCTTGCAGTGAAAGCTGGCGCCGCTGTGGCAGATCCAGCCAGCCTTTGGGTTTGTTCCATGCGTTCTCGATTTTTCGTGCGGTGGCGGCACCGATGTTGCGCGTGGGATTGCGCCCTGCGATCTGGGAGAGCTGGGATGTGCTCATGTCCAAGCGCTCGGCGGCGGCGGTGGGGCCATCCGAATCCTCAATGAGCATGCGCAGATTGGCGAGGCGTGTTTCTTCGACGGTCATCGGTTCAGTATCCCTGTATTTATCAGGCCGATAAATATCGGACTTGCTAAACTGTTTATCTTTGAGATAAGCTGCGCGGACCATGACTCTTGCCGATTTTCTGAGGACATTAAGCCGGGACGAACGCGAGGCGTTCGCCCAAAAGGTCAGCCGCGCGGGATCCGTGGGGTATCTGTACCTCGTGGCCGGTGGGCACCGCCGTGCATCGGCGGAGCTGGCCAGAAAAATCGAGGAATGCAGTGCCGGAAAGGTGACGCGCCTTGAGTTGAGGCCGGACATTTATGGCGACGTGGTCGCGTCCGCGCCCGTTGCAAGGGCGGTGCCGTCTTGAGTTGCTTGCGTCTACTGCAGGGTGATGCTCATTCGACGTCAGCAGCCATTCATCATGGCATCGCGCATGCGCTCTGGACTGAGTGCATTCCGATTGATGCGGATCGCCGCCATTGTGCCGGTGCCGGCTGGGGTGAGCTCCCCCGTGAAAATCACATTCATGAGGCCGTCGGGTGTGACATAGGCCAGAAATTCCGTGTCGCCGGCAGTTGTGCCCGGTCTGGTGGTGGTCTGCATGCTGTTGGCCTCGGCGTTGCGGGTCATGCAGGTAATGAGCGCTGCGGGTGCGTTGGCCGATCTGGCGGTGAATGCCGCGCCGGTCTGCCGAACGTCCGCTGGAGTCTGGGCGCAGGCGGTCAGGATCAGCGCTGCCGCGATGATGAATGGGCGCATCGATCAGCCTCCGGAGCCTTTGGGCAGGCAGCGGGCGTCGACACTGCTCCCGGAGATTTCCTTCACGGCCCGGACGGCCGCTTCGCAGGCTGGTCGATCGTCGAATTCGGCGCTGGTCATGATTGGTGCATTGCCGGCCCTGCCGTAGACGCTGATGAAGGCAATCAGGATGAATTTCATGGGTTCTCCCTGGTTGATATAAGGCTCCAGTGTAACGCCGGACTGGCGCAAGCGGGCGCCACCGGCGGGCGGGACGTGGCGTTCGCATCGGTGCCTGAAATGCCTGCATTGCAATCCTTTCTTCGTTGCCCGGTTACCTCCTCCAAATCTCCGAGCCGGGCGACCTTCCGCCGGCGGGGTGCGTTCGCGTGTCCCGCCGGTCTTTCTATTGAACGCCGTTCTGCCTTCATTGGAAACGGCAATCACAAGGGGCTTTTGCCATGAATCTGGACGATTCGATCTGGGCGGCTGTGCATGAGTGCGAAGGCGGTCCGAAGTCGCTCGCGCCCCGGCTGGCGGTGGCGTTCTGGACCTTGCAGAAGATGGCGGACCCGAAGCAGCCCGGGCATGGCTGGTCCCTGGACCGGTTCCGCAAGCTGCTGGCCTTTACGGGCGACAGACGCCCGTTGCAGGCGTTGTGTCGTGAGAACGGCGGCATTTTCGTGCCATTGGCCGATGGGCCGGTTAAATCCGACAAGGAGCTGTTGAAGGCGTTGAACAGACTTTCGGCGGAGTTCGGTGATGTGCCGCGGACGATTCACGATGCGCTGGCGCGTGATGGCCGGATTTCGGCCAATGAGCTGAAGCGCATCGAGCGCGAGGGTATGGAGTTAATCCAGGCGCTGACCGGAGTGGTCCAGCGGGTAACAGAATTGCACGATCAGCATGTGACGCTGTCGCCTGAGGATCGCGCATGAACCTCGCACAGTTGATCGACGGGGAAGCGGTTTGCGATGGCCGGATTGGGATGCGTGTGATCGACAAGGCTTCATCGTCGGCATCGAGCGCGGATGCGAAGGCGACGGTCACCACGCATGTGCGTGTGCGGGGTCGCAAGGCGGCAATCATTGCGCATCTGAAGGCGTCAGAACGCGGCACGATGCGCGGGATTTTCGATGCGGTGGGCCTGCCGAACTTTGAGGCGCATTCCGTGATGCTGGCGCTCATGCGCAAAGAGAAATTGATCGCCAGCTCTGGAAGGCCCGGATGCTACATCTACCGGCTTACCGCTACGGGTCGCGCGTATGAGTGAAGGGCTGATCTATTTCCACAACGGCGACCGCGTGATCACGCCGCTGGGTCGCGTGGGCTATGTGAAGAAACAGGCCGGGGATCATGTGATCGGCATCTATGTGCATTCGGTGGACGATGAGAGTGCCGAGTTCACGATCGCCGCGCGCTGCCTGGTGAGCTGGCCGCCGAACACGGAACGGCCGCTGCCGAGGCGGCTGGTGCAATGAAGCCGCCGGTGAAATGGAAGGGCCACGAGGATGGCCGCTCCTACCTCGAATGCGGCTTTGATGCGCTGGGTTATGCGCTGATCTTCGTGATCGTGGCCGGGGTGTTCTTCCTGTTTGCGTTCTTCGGGATGGTGTGGCGGGTGTTTACCTGGCCGGCGCGGGTGATGCGGTGGCTGTCATGACGATGCCGACTCGTCCGGTGCTGCGCTATCACGGCGGCAAATGGATGCTGGCGCCATGGTTGCTGGGATTTTATCCTGAGCATCGTGTGTATGTCGAGCCGTTCGGGGGGGGGGCGAGCGTTCTCATGCGTAAATCCCCGAGCTATGCAGAGGTCTATAACGACCTAGATTCTGAAGTGGTCAACGTGTTCCGCATGATGCGTGACCGTGGAGATGAACTGCGTAGGCAGTTGTTTTATACCCCTTTCAGCAATGCCGAATTTCGCGATTCATTTTTTAGATCGGATGACCCGCTCGAGCAGGCCAGGCGAACAATCGCCCGCTCTTTTATGGGCTTTGGGTCTGCTAGTGTCACTGAATACAAGCACAGTTCTCGCATAGGCAAGCCCACCACTGGCTTCCGTGCAAATTCCAGTCGCTCCGGCACGACGCCCGCACACGATTGGGCCAATTACTACGAGGCCGCTGAGGCGATGATCGCCAGGCTGCGGGGCGTGGTGATTGAGAATCGCGATGCCATGGAAGTTATTTCCCGGCACGACAGCGTCGAGACGCTTTTCTACGTCGATCCGCCCTACGTGGCCTCGACTCGTGATCGTGGGAATGACTACGCCTACGAAATGGATGAGGGTCAGCATCGCGCGCTTGCTGCGTGTCTGCACGCCATTCAGGGAATGGTGGTTCTTTCCGGGTATGCATCTGAACTTTACGACGCACATCTTTATGCCGACTGGTCTCGATATGAGCGCCCAGCATTTGCTGACGGCGCGCGACCTAGAACAGAGGTTGTTTGGCTTAACTCGGCATGCGCATCTGCGCTCAATTCGCAACAGGCGCAAGGGAGTATGTTTGCATGAACGAAACGCCCCACTGGGTCTGCAACATCGAGGCGGAACAGTCCGTGCTCGGTGCGCTGCTGGTGGACAACGGCAGCCTTGATGCGATTGGTGATCTGCTGCGCGAGGCGGATTTTTATACGGCGGAGCACCAGGCGGTGTTTCGTTCTGCGTCGCGCCTGATCCTGGCGGGCAAGGCGGCGGACGTGGTGACGGTCTGGGATGCGCTCAAGGCTGAGGATGCGAACCGCTGGGCGAAGTCGCTGGGATATATCGGCGACCTGGCGATGTCGGGGTTGTCTTCCAATGTGCGCCGCTATGCGGAGATCGTGTCCGATCACGCGAAGCGCCGGCGGTTGTTTGCGTCGTCGCAGGAGATCGTCCAGGCGCTGTCGGCCAAGCCGCGCATGCCGCTGGGTGAGTTGAAGGATCTGGCGGAAAGTTCCGTTTTGTCGGCGTGCGCGGATGGCTCTGGCGGCAATGATTTTGTGGACCTTCAGAGCAGCATTTCACGGGCGATGGAGGAGATCGACCGGCGCTACAACGATCGCAAAGCGGGGATTTCCGGTGAACTGGTGGGTGCGCCGACGGGGTTTTCCGAACTCGACCGGGAAACGCTCGGGATGCAGGGCGGGCAGTTGATCATCGTCGGTGCGCGCCCTGCGATGGGCAAGACGTCCTTTGCGCTGAATGTGGCGGAGAACTGTGCGCGGGCAGAGGGCAAGCCTGCGCTGGTGTTTTCGATGGAGATGGGCGAGCGGCAGTTGACCTATCGGCTGCTGGCTGCGGATTCGGGCATCAACGTGCAGCGGCTTTACACGGGGCGGCTGAATGAGGATGAGTGGGCGCGCATGGTTCCGGCGATCGGGCGTCTGTCGTCGCTGCCGGTGCAGTTCTGCGAGCGGTCCGATCTGCGCATGGGTGACATCCGAGCGCTGGCGCGGCGTGCGAAGCGGCAGGCGAATGGATTGTCGCTGATCGTGGTGGATTACTTGCAGCTCATGCTGGGTGCGGACAGTGAGGCCAATCGCGCGGCGCAACTTTCCGAAATTACGCGGGGCCTGAAGAACATGGCACGGGAGCTGGATGTGCCGGTGATGGCGCTGTCGCAGTTGAATCGTGAGCTGGAGAAGCGGACGAACAAGCGGCCCATGGTGGCCGATCTGCGCGACTCGGGCTCAATCGAGCAGGACGCGGACAACATCTACTTCATCTACCGGGATGAGGTCTACAACCCGCGCAGCGAGGATCGCGGGATTGCCGAGATCATCATCGCCAAGCAGCGCGACGGCCCGACCGGGACTGTCCGGCTGAGTTTCCGCGCTGACCATACGCGGTTTTCTGATTACAGGGGTGAGCAGGTGAGGGCTGTGGCGTGAGTGTCAGAATGATGTCCTTGGTGTTCGCCCATTATCCGGGCGCGGGCGGTGAGCTGGTGCTGGCGCTGAGCCTGGCCGATCATGCCCATGATGATGGCGGCGGAATCTTTCCGTCGATTTCTGACCTGGCAACGAAGACGCGCCAGAGCGACCGGACGGTGCAGCGGCAGTTGCGTGGCATGGAGGATCGTGGCTGGCTGGAATGCGTGCAGCGGTCCAATGGCGGGCGCAATCGGGTGAGCCGGTATCGCATCAATCCGGAGTGGGTCCGGGATGCGGCGGGGTTCGTGTGGAGGCAATTAAACGGTGACATTTTGTCACCGTTAGAGGCTGAGAAACCCCGACAAAATGTCACCGTTTCACCCCCGGAAACGGTGACATCCGAAGCACGAAACGGTGACATAGCTGTGTCACCGGCAAGGAATCATCAAGAACCATCAATAACCCCCGTATACCCCCTTGAAGTCAAAGCTGGGAGCGCCGAGCCGAGCGACAGCGATGATCGAAAGGCGGGCGAGTACATGCTCGCGAAGTTGCGAGGGCTGAATCCGGAGCACCGAGAGCCGAACTGGGCGCGCTGGTGTCGGGAAATCAGGCTGATGCGGGAGCGCGACAAGCGCACGCACCGGGCGATGTGCGAGCTGTTCGCCTGGGCCAATGCCGACGAATTCTGGCAGGCGAACATCCTGAGCCCGGGCAAGCTGCGGCAGAAGTGGGACCGGCTCGTGCTGGCGCGCAGGCGGGCGTGCGGTGATCGGCCGGGTGGCGATTTCAGCGCAGGCGGATGGGTATGCTTTTGCGGGGCGGCGGCGGTGATCCAGCGGGCAACGGGCGGCAAGTGCGAACAACATCGGGAGACGGCATGAGTGCGGTGATTGAAAAGGCGGGGCTGCGCGAGCAGATTGCGACGGCGGCGAACGGCTCGGGCGAGACCGACATCCTCGGGGCGATGGGTGCGGCAGGGCTGACGATGGTGACCAATGCGGCGGGCGATCGGGTCGCGAAGCAAACGGAGATCGGCACGGCTGAGATACACCCAAACCGCCGGCTGGCATCGCTGATCGAGCGGGCCAAGTACGCCCGGGACCGCAAGTCCGAGCGACCGGCCGCCATGCTGTTCGCGGCCTGCCTGGGGAAGAAGCGCGCATGGTGCAACCGGTTCAAGATCAAGAGCGGCAGCGACATGCTGCTCAAGTTCGCCGGGCTGGTGGTGACCGAGTTCATCTACGACAAGTGCGCCCAGTGCGGCGGCGGCGGGTTTGTCTCCCTGGGCAAACCCGGTGCGCGCAACGTGCTGACCACGATCTGCGGGGTATGCAAAGGCGGCTGCCTGGCAAAAATCGACCACAAGGTCCGCGCCCAGGTGCTCGGGGTGACGGGCGAGGTGTACGAGAAGCACTGGCGCGAACGCTTTGCCGAGGCCAGAGGCTGGCTATCAGAGATTGAGGCTTCGTACATGATCCCCTTGCAGTCTCAATTAAGGCGTGATACGCTGCATCCCGTTAGCGAGTAGAGTAGCCGCAGTACCAGTCGGGCACAGACAACAACAAGAACAGATACCGAGGCCCGATGTCGATGAGTCGACCTCGCTCGCCCATTGATTTCATTCACGAAGCCCGCACGGCGCACGCTCTGCGGGCTTCGTCGTTTCTTATCCTCAGCAACAACTTCGGGCAAGGTACTTCCCCCGAAAAAAACGATTACGGTCGACGAAGCCCCGAACAAACGCTAGTGCCAGCCTGTCAAGATGACTTGACACCTGACGCAGGGGTGACGCGCCAGCCCTGCAAGGGGGTGCCATGCGCCCAGTGACCAAAGCAGCCTTTGCCAAGGAGCGCAACCTCTCGCGCGCCCGTATTTACCAGCTCATCGGTGACGGTCGCATCCCGGTGATAGTTGGCGGGGAACACGACGGCAAGATTGATGCCGACGATGCGCATGCGAGGTTGGGTGAACTGCTTGACCAGACGAAGGGCATTCGCCGTGATGGAAACATCACCTCAAGCGCGCCGGCCGCTGCAAATCAGGCGCCTTCCGGACCGGATCCAGAGCTGCCGCTTAGCGAACCTGGCAGGGATCCTGACCGGACCGGATCGACGCTATCGAAAAACGATACTAGCTACTGGGAACACAAGGCAAAGCAGCAGGAATACGACGCGCTGCTTACCCAGGCCCGATACCTGAAAGAAGCCGGCAGTCTGACCTCCGCTGCCGGTGTGCGCAAAGAGGCGCTGGAGACGGCACGAACGTTGCGCAATGCCATGCTGGCCATTCCCGATCGCATTGCGTCGGTGCTGGATCCGGCGAATCCGGCTCGGGCGCACAAGCTGCTCACCGAGGAGATCAGAAAGGCCCTCCGTGAATTCAGCGATCGAATGGCAGAACGGGCCGCCGCTGCCGGGTCTGAGCAATCCGAGCCAGCTCTGGTGTAACGCATTCGCCGATGGCTTAGCGCTCGACCCCGAACTGAAGGTAAGCGACTGGGCTGATCAGGAGCGAATGCTGTCTAAGACCGCTTCGGCTGAGCCTGGCCGCTGGCGAACCGAGCGTACGCCGTACCTGCGCGAAATCATGGATGTATTGTCATCACATGACGCCACCCAGGTGGTCGTGTTTCAGAAGCCTACGCAAATTGGCGGTACTGAGACTGGCAACAATTGGGTAGGAAGCATCATCAGGCAGGGTCTGGGACCCACGATGATCACGCTGCCGACATCGAACGCCTCTAAGAAGGCCTCGCGCACTCGCATCGGTCCTATGATCGCCGAGACGCCAGCGCTGCGCGAACGTGTACGCGACGCGAAGTCCCGCGACAGTGGAAACACGGTCCTGCTGAAGGAATTCGACGGTGGTGTGCTGATTTTTGCGGGTGCGAACAGCGCTACCGAACTGAAATCCAGCCCGGTCCGAAACCTGTTTCTGGACGAGATCGAGGAATACCCCGCAGACGTTGATGGGCAGGGAGACCCTGAGGAACTTGCCGAAAAACGCACCGACACCTTCGCACGGCGCAAGATTTTCAAATGTAGCACGCCAACCATCACCGGCGGTCGCATCGACATCGCCTACAAGTCGAGCGACCAGCGTCTCTACCTGGTTCCATGCCCACACTGCCAGCACGAGCAGGTGCTGCGCTTCGAGCAGCTCCGCTGGGAAACGCGTAAGCGCTGGGAAATCACGAATCCCGCCGATGGTGTGATCACCGAGGTTGGGCCAGAAGTGGAAGGTGCGATTGAGCACGACACCGGCGAGCTTCAGGACGTTTTTTACGAGTGCGCTGGCTGCCACAAGCGCATCGACGAGCACATCAAGCCGGAACTGCTCGCCTCCGGCAAATGGGTCGCGCAGAATCCGGGGCCTGATCGCGCTGCCGGATTCAAGATCAACGCCCTGTACTCACCGCTCGGCTGGTTCAGTTGGCGGCAAATCGTTCTGAAATGGATTGAGGCGCAAAAGGACGCCAGCGGGACCAAGCTCAAGACCTTCTGGAACACCATTCTCGGCGAGGCCTACGAAGAGCGCGGCGAGGCGATTGAGTCGCATGTGCTGAAACAACGCGTCGAGCCCTGGCGCCTGGCGGCGATGGTTCCGGCTAAGTGTCTGCTCCTCGCTGCTGGTGTTGACGTGCAGCACAACCGCCTGGAGGCCTATGTCTGGGGTTTTGGGCGCGATCTCGAGAGCTGGCTTATCGACCGGCAGGTTATTTTTGGCTCGCCAGCGCTCGGCGAAACCTGGTCCGCGCTTGAGGATCTGCTTGCGAAGGGCTATCCGCACGCCGGCGGGCAGAGTCTGCGCCTGGCAGCAATGGCAATTGACGCAAGCGACGGCGTCACCACCCACTTCGTGCGGGCCTTCGCGCGCAAATGGGCCCACACCCGCCGCGTGATCGCCGTGAAGGGCCAATCGGTGGCTGGCAAGGCGCTTATCGGACGCCCCAGCAAGCAGGACGTGAACTTCCGCGGCGAAGTGATCAAAAAGGGTGTCGAGCTGTGGCAATACGGCGCAGACACCGCCAAGGGTGCACTGTATGCACGCTTGAAAATCGAAGAGCCCGGTGCAGGCTATGTGCACCTGCCGACCGGCCTTCCGGATGATTTTTTTGACCAGTTCACCTCGGAGCGCCGCGTTACGCGCTACCTGCGAGGCCAGCCGCGTGTCGAATGGGTGCTCGAAAAGGGCCGGCGCAACGAAGCGCTCGACTGTGCCGGCATGGCGCACGCTGCTGCCGAGTACGTCGGACTGTCCCGCATCAATTGGGACGCCATCGAAAAAATGATCAACCCGGCGCAACGCGACATTTTCGGTGAGTCGGTCGTCACGCATACACCCGTGAGCGAAAGTAGTGCCGGGAACGCCGCGGCGGGGACGCCTGCCGCGGCTGCACCGGCCGCTTCGACAGTGCCTGCACTACACATCACCCCGCAGAGAGGTGGTCGCCGCATCCGCGGTGGCCGCGATTAGGAGATCGCCATGGCAGGAATCACCCAGGCCGAAGCCGAAGCACGGCTCGCGGAATACATGGAGGCCGAGTCGAAGGTTCTCTCCGGGCAGGAGTACCAGATCGGCTCGCGCCGCCTGAAACGTGCGGACCTTGCTGAAATCCGCGAAGGCGTCAGCTACTGGGACGGCATGGTCAAGAAACTCGTCAATGGGGGCGGCGCCCGCGTGCGTGGCCTCACTCTGGGCTGATCGCATGGCCATCAAGATCAAGCTCGGCGGACGGGATGTCGATGTCAGCGAAAATATCCTCGACCGCGCTATTCGCTATGTTGCGCCTGGCGCAGCCAATCGCCGACTCATGAATCGTGCCGCCTATGCCGTCGCCGGCGGCTATACCGGAGGCCGTCGCGACAAGCGATCCCTCTCAAGCTGGAGGCCCGCCGGCAACAGTGCCGACGCCGACATCCTGCCTGACCTGCCAATGCTGCGCGAACGCTCGCGCGACCTGGTGCGCAACGAGCCGCTCGCCGCTGGCGCCATCAACACCGTGACCACGAACGTCGTCGGCACTGGTCTCATGCTCAAGTCGCGCGTGCACCGCGACGCACTTGGATGGGATGAAGACAAGGCCGCCGAATGGCAGCGTAAAACCGAGCGCGAATATTGTCTCTGGTTCAACAGCACCGACTGCGACGCCACCCGCACGCTGAATGGCTACGGACTGCAGGATCTTGCCTTCCGCTCCGCGTTCGAGAATGGCGACGTGCTCGCGCTTCTGCCGTTCATTGATCGCCGGCCCGGGCCGTACAAGCTGGCCGTGCAACTCATTGAGGCCGACCGCGTCTGCAACAGGGACAACGTCGCCGACACCCCTCGCCAGGCCGGTGGCGTTGTTCTCGACGAGTACGGTGCACCTGTTGCCTATCAGGTGCTCAATCAGCACCCCGGAGACCGCATGGTCACCCGGCGCACATGGACTGAGTATCAGGCCTTCGGCAGTAATACCGGCCGTCGCAACGTCCTGCATCTCTACGCCATGCGCCGCGTCGGGCAGAGGCGCGGCGTGCCGTACTTTGCGCCAGTCATTGAGGCCTTCAAGCAGATCGGCCGTTACAGCGAGGCCGAGATTTTTGCAGCTGTTGCCACCGCCATGTTCGCTGTAGAAACGCACACCGAAGACCGCGACGGCATGAGCCCGCTGGAGTCAGCCGTGGCCGGCACCACGCCGGCGGCCGGCTCTGCAGATTCCCCAAAAGGGTCGAATTGGGACGGCACGCTCAGCCCGGGGCTAACCATCGATCTCGGCGTCAATGAGGAAATTAAGGGCTTTAACCCGAACCGCCCGAATGCGAACTTCGATCCATTCGTGCAGGCCGTCCTGCGTCAGGTGGGAACCGCGCTCGAAATTCCATTTGAGGTGCTGATCAAGCATTTCACCGCCAGCTACAGCGCCGCGCGCTCCGCGCTGCTCGAGGCGTGGAAGTTCTATCGCTCGCGCCGCTGCTGGCTTGCCGACAATTTCTGCCAGCCTATCTACGCCGCGTGGATGGAAGAGGCTGTCGCCCTGGGGCGAATCGATGCACCAGGATTCTTCGAGGATCCGCTGCTGCGTGCCGCCTATCTGGGCTCGCAGTGGCATGGCGACGGCCCCGGATCCATTGATCCGCTCAAAGAGGCCAATGCCGTCGAGAAACGCCTGCAGATCGGGCTGCGCACGCTCGACCAGGAAATTGCTGAAGACAGCGGCAGCGACTTCGATACCGTCACCGAGCAGCGTTCCCGCGAACGCGAGGCGCTTTCCGAGGCTGGTCTGCTGCCGCCTTCACCGGCCTCGGCTATGGCCTCAGATCCGGCTGATCCGGCCAAACCAGATCCCAGCGCACCGACAGACGACTTGCCGGAGCAATGAGGCAAAGGGCGCGCAAGCGCCGCGGATAGGGGGCACCCGAAAAACCGGCACCTGGGCCGGCCTGCCGCGTCACCACCCACCAGGACAAATTCTTCCACCAGGAGGAAGTACCCATGAAACTGAACCTTGGCTGCGGCCAGAACAAAATCGAAGGTTTCGTCAACGTCGACAAGTATGGTGATCCTGATCTGCGGGTTGACCTTGAGCGTTTCCCGTGGTGTCCGTTTACGGAAATGCGCGGCCTCAGCGGAGAACGGCGCTTCTGGGCTGATGAAGACGTCATCCACGACAACAGCGTCGACCACGTCATCGCCAACCACGTCCTTGAGCACCTGGGCGCTACGCCGGACGTGTTCATCGGCGTAATGAAAGAGCTGTACCGCGTCTGCGCGGATGGCGCCACCATCCAAATCAACGTGCCGCACCCGCGACATGACCACTTCATCGGCGATCCGACGCATGTGCGCATCATCACGCCCGAGGTGCTATCGCTGTTTTCAAAAAAGAACTGCGAGCGGTGGGCCGCGCTGCGTGCCGCCAACAGCCCGCTGGCCCTGTATCACGACGTCGATTTCGAGATCACCGAGACCCGCATGATGCTCGACGGCAAATGGGCCGACATGCACGACAAGGGCCTCATCAACAGCGTCAAGCTTGATCAGGCCATCCGTGACCACAACAACGTGGTCAAGGAAATCCGCATGGTGCTGCAGGTGATAAAGCCATCGCTGATCCTAAAGCCCGGGTCGGCCATGGGCAAAACAGAAACGGTGTCCGCATGACCTGGCACAACACTCCATCGCGCAACCGGGCCTTCGCGCACGGCGAAACATCCAAGGTCCGCTGGGATGTCATGCAGTGGACGCAGGGCGAGGGCCTCGATATCGGCTGCGGTCCGCACAAGCTCTGGTCGCGGTCAATCGGCATCGACCAGGGCCCATTCAGCAAGGCAAACCTGTCTGGCGATGTCACGAAGCTGAGCATATTCGCCGAAGGGCAATTCGACTACGTATATTCCTCGCACTGCCTGGAGGATATCGAAGACCACAAAGGTGCGCTCGCCGAGTGGTGGCGCGTGCTCAAGGTCAACGGCAACCTGGTGCTGTACCTGCCGCATGCCGATCACTACCCGAACATCGGCGACCCGAACGGCAACCCGGCGCACAAGCACGATTTCCGCCCCGAAGATATCGTCAAGGCCATGCAGGAAATCGCGCCCGACTGGGTATTGCGCGAAAACGAAGAGCGCGCCGAAGGTGACGAGTATTCCTTCCTGCAGGTCTACACCAAGCGGGCGCCCGGGCTGGGGCAGGGTGCCGCATTCGAGGAAATAGAGCCCGGCAAGCATTGCATCGTCATGCGGTGCGGCGGCTTCGGAGACCTGCTGGTCGCGGCCAGCACGTTCGGTCAGTTGAAATCGCAGGGCTTCAACATTACGGTCTACACCGGAGAGAAGGGCGAGCAGGTGCTGCGCCATGACCCGAATGTCGATCGCATCGTCACATTCGATGTCACGAGCTTCAGCCAGGGCGTATTCAACGAACTGTGCAATCACCTGCGCCGCTCGTGCGACCGCTTCATCAACTTCAGCGAGACCTTTGAGGGCCTGCTGCTGGCCAGCCCGACCCGTGCCAATTTCTGGTGGCCGCATGAAATGCGCAACCGCTACATGGACGGCAACTACCAGGAGGCCGCCTGCGCGATCGCCGGTGTGCCGGATGTTGGTCGCCAGCAATTCTGGGCCACCGACAAGGAACGCGAGACCGCGGCCGCGTGGCGCGCAGGCATGAACCGCCTGGTGGTCATCGCCGCCACCGGCACCGGCGTCAACAAGATCTGGCCGCACCTCTTTGAATACGCAGGCCGGCTCGTGATGCGTCATGAAAATCTGCACATTGCCGTATTGGGTGACCTGCAGGGTGCGCAAATGTTCGAGCACGAGCGCCTGCATTCGATCAGCCAAGGCTGGTCCATCCGGCAGGCGCTTGCCCTAGCGCAGGTCGGCGACCTCGTCATCGGGCCCGAGACCGGGATCTTGAACGCCGTGGCGCACGAGCCCATGCCGAAAATCGTGCTGTTGTCACATTCCAGTGAGCACAACCTGACCAAGCACTGGGTGCACACGCATGCACTCACCGGAAAAGTGGCTTGTTACCCCTGCCACCGGCTTCTGGCCGACTGGAATGGGTGCAACAAGGACCCCGAAACCGAATTCGCAGCCTGCGCCTCGGCCATCGAGCCCATGACCGCCATCGAACTGACCGAGCGCCTGCTCGGCCTGCAGCACCAGGCTGCCGCCTGACCCAACCCAGCAGCACGGAGACCCCGCCATGAAGATCCTCGATGTTCTCAATTCCGCCTGGGCCATCGTGCCCGACAAGCTTTGCGAGATTACCGAGATCTACAGCCGGCATTTGCGTGGTGAAAAGGTCGATTGGTCGGCGATCTCCGCCCAGCTCGCCAAACCGGCCCAGCATGTGCCAAAGGGCTACTCAATGGTCGCCCCCGGTGTTGCCTACCTTCCGATCGAAGGCGTGCTCGCCAAGCGCATGAACCTGATGATGCAGTTCTCTGGCGGAACATCAATGCAGCATGCCACGCGGGATTTCAACCAAGCGCTGGCCGATCCGTCCGTTTCCAGCATCATCCTGGGCATCGATTCGCCCGGCGGCACGGTTGACGGCACCCAGGAGGTAGCGCGTGCCGTCATGGCTGCCCGCTCTGGGGACAAGCCGGTCGTGGCGTGGGTCGACGGCATGATGGCCAGCGCGGCCTACTGGATCGGATCCGCAGCCGATGCTGTCTACGTGGGCGCCGACACCGATCTCGTCGGCAGCATCGGCGTGGCCATGCAGCATGTCGATTACTCCGGCGCTGATGCCAAAAACGGCATCAAGCGGACAGACATCTATTCGGGGCAGTACAAGCGCATTGCTTCGGACACTGGCCCGCTCACTGAAGCCGGGCGTGAATATCTGCAACAGCAGTCCGACTACTACTACAGCCTCTTCGTCGAAACCGTCGCCCAGCATCGCGGCGTATCGGTCGAGCAGGTTCTCAGCGACATGGCCGATGGGCGTCTGTTCATCGGCCGGCAGGCGATCGATGCCGGGCTTGTGGACGGTGCTTCCACGCTCGACGCCTTGATTGCCGATCTCACCGCAGGCGCCTATCAGCGCAAGCGATCCGCACAACAGGCGGCGGCCGGTGTTGCCGAGCCTGTGGTTCTGATCGTGTTGCCGGATGCGCCCCAGGTGACCAGCAGCAACCCCACGAGCGCCGGTGATGCGCCGATCATCAAACCTTCCATCTACGAGGAATCAATGGACATCAAAACCCTGAAGGAGAAACACCCCGATGTCGCCCAGGCGCTCATCGACGAGGGATTCGCAGCCGGGCAGACGGCGGGGCGCACCGAAGGTGCCACCGCGGAGCGCGAGCGGATCCAGTCTGTCGAAGCCCAGGCCATGCCGGGTCACGAAGCGCTCGTCGCCACCCTGAAGTTCGATGGAAAAACCACCGGTCCAGAGGCGGCGATGCAGGTTCTCGCTGCAGAGCGTGCCAAGAAACCCGCCCAGCTCGCAGCCCTGCGCAGCGATGCTCCGTCACCGGCGCCGGCCACGCCGTCCGCATCGGGTGACCAGTCGTCTGCGGAAGGTTCCGATAACGACCTGCCGCTTGAGGCTCGCGCCGAACGCGACTGGAAGGCCAGCGCCAAGCTGCAGGAAGAGTTCAAACACGGCGGACTCAAGTCCTACATCGGCTACCTGAAGCACGAAGCCGCCAAAAACGGCTGAGCAGCGCCCGCTTCGACGCTGGCGCCTATGCGCAGCGTGACTGACATCCATCACTTCACGAGGACACCATGACCACACTCGCAGCAGACAAGTCCCGCACCTTCGAGCTCGGTGACTACAACGATGCCCCCTGCATCCAGTCGGACATCATCTACGAAGGCGCCGCCGTTGGTGACAACGGCACCAATGCCGCCCGCCCCTTGGTGGCCGCAGACCGCTTCATTGGTTTTGCGAACGCCAACGTCGACAACTCTGCCGGTTCCACTGGCGACAAATATGTGCGCGTCCGCGTCAAGGGCCGCGTGCAGTTGCCAATCTCTGGTTTCGACCAGACCGACATCGGCAAGGCGGTGTACGCATCGGACGACGACGTATTCACGCTCACCCAGTCGACCAACTCGCACATCGGAAAGGCAGTCCGCTTCGTTGCTACCGGAACCGCGATCGTTTCGTTCGACGCCGCCAACCCGCCGCCCGGATTGCTCACCGAGCTGACCGACAGCACGGTTGGCACCGCCTCCGACACCCTGGCTGCCATCAGCGCCACCTACGTGCAGTCCGAAGTGCGCAATGCACTGGCGAGCATCGCTGCGAAGGTGAACTCGCTGCTCCGTCAGAGCAAAGGCTGATCGCAGGCACGAACGCAACACATCCGGCCAGGCGGACATCCCGCAGGCTGAAACGCACATTTTTCGGGAGTTAAAAGCATGAGCGCACAAGGTTTGGGTTCCCGCGCCATTATCGGCGCGTACTACGCGGCACTCGAGCAGGACATCGGCTCGTCCTGGGTTCCGCTGCTGTCCAATATGTTTGATTCGGACCAGTCGTCCGAGACCTACAAGTGGCTGGGCCAGTCGCCCGCGCTGCGCGAGTGGCTCGGTGGTCGTGACGCGAAGGGTTTCCGTGAAAACGGTATCACCATCGTCAACAAGCACTACGAGGCCACGCTTGAGGTTCTGGTGGAGGAACTGCGCCGCGACAAGACCGGTCAGATCATGGTCCGCGTTGCCGACCTCGCCGCCCGCGTGAACGCGCACTGGGCCAAGCTGATGACGACGCTGATCGTCAATGGCGAGTCCACGAACTGCTACGACGGCCAGTATTACTTCGACACCGACCACACGGAAGGCGACAGCGGCACGCAGGACAACGATGTCAACTACGCAGCGGCCACCGGCACCACACCGACCGCCGGCGAGATGTCCGATGCCATCGTTGCGGCCACCGCCAAGGTCATCGGCTACAAGGATGATCAGGGCGAGCCCATGAACGAGAACGCGAAAGAGTTCCTGGTCATGATCCCGCCAAATACGATGTCGCAGGCGGCTGCTGCGCTGGGCTCCACGGTGCTGGTACAGAACTCCACCGCCGTGGCTTCCAACGTGATCGCGGCCATCGGCTCGATCGGTGGCTTCACCTACCGCCTGGCGGTCAATGCTCGTCTGACGGATGCCACCAAGATGTACCTGTTCCGGACGGATGCCCCAACCAAGGCCTTCATCCGCCAGCAGGAGACCGAGCCGCTCATCGACGCCATCGCCGAAGGCAGTGAAGAGGAAAAGAAAAACAAGCGCCATCTCTACATGGTCGACACCTGGCGCAACGTCGGTTACGGCTACTGGCAGCGTGGTTGCCTGACCACCTTCACCTGATTGAAGGTCCAGCCCTGTGCAACAGGCCCTTCGGGGCCTGTTGTTTTTCCTGCCGGACTTCCGGAAAACCCGAGGTCCTGCAGAAAAAACACCCAGGCACTGCCAATCCTTCCAGGAGGCCACCCATGAAATATTTTCGCGTTACCGCCCCTTTTCTGAAGCTTGCTGGCACGCTTCACCTCACCGATTCCCAATATCTTGCGCGCAAGGCCAGCCTCACGCCTATCGGCAAAGGTGGATCTCGCTACAGCACGACTGAGCCCGTCGGCTTCAAGTTCGGAGAAACGCTGGGCTTTGATGGCGAGGTCGATCCCTCATCGGTCGAACAGCTCCATATGGATTCCCGCCAGTTCGACGGTGTCGTGCGCGGTATCCGTCAAGCCGCGGCTAACGCCAAGGCGAAGGTCCTCGCCCAGCGTAAAGCGGACGATGAGGCTCGTGCTGCTCGTGGTGATCCCATGGCGGCGCGGCTCAGCCGTGAGCGCGTCGCGGAGGAGGCCGACCGCGCCCGACGCGTACGTGAGGCCGCAGAAGCGGCTGCAGCTGAAGAACAGCGTATTGCCGCCGCCGCCGAGGCCAAGAGGCGCGCCGACAAGCTGGCGGAGGCGCGGCTCAATGCCCAAAAGCTACGCGCCCAAGCCGATACGGAAGCCGATGTTGCCATCAAGGCCGATCTCGAGGCGCGGGCGGCAGCCTATGACCAACTCGCTACCGAGATCGAGGCCGGCGCCCCGTTGGAGGATGAAGCTGGAATCGGCGGGTTTATTGAGCGTTTTGTTGCCGGTCTGTTCACCAAGGCCTGAACCGGCATGGCCAACCCCGACTTCGTGGATGACTTGGCAATGATGTTCGATGACGGAGATTTCGCCGTCACCGCGACATTGAACGGCACGGTGTCGGGCAACGTCATCCTCGACAAGGACTACCTACGCGCCGTTGGTATGGTCGCCAGCAGCAACCCGATGGCCATGGTCCGGGCATCCGAATACGGTACCGACTGCATTGATGGCACGCTGGTTGCCGGCGGCGGCACATATGTCATCCGCGATCATCAGCCCCAGGACGATGGTGCCGTGGTCCTGCTTGAGCTGGAGAAGCCGTGACCGACCACGTCCGCACCCAGATCCGCGACAAGGTCGTCGACCTGCTCGACAACCTCACAACGACCGGCACGCGCTGTTATGCGGCCCGTCCGCGTACGAGGCCACTGCGCACCTTGCCCGCACTCATCGTCTACACAAATGGCGAGGAGATCAACATCACGGCTGGCCAGCGTGGCAGTCGGCGCCTGGAGCGCCCGCTTGATCTGGTCGTTGAGGGCTATGTCGCAGAGACGTCGGATCCGGACAAAACGCTCGACAAAATCAATGCCGAGGTCGAGGTGGCGATGGCTGCGGACCCGACGCTTGGCGGTCTGGCCAAGGATCTCTACATCCAGCGCCTTGATAAGGAGCAGGAAGACGATGCGGAAAAGCCCACCTGGGTGATCCGAATGAATTTCTATTGCGAGTACCACACCCGCGAGACCGCGCCAACCGCTGCGCTCGCTTGAACGTTTTTTTCCGACGGAGCCCACCATGAAACTCTTTGCAAAAATGCAGTCCGCTTTGCGCAGCATCGAAGCCGCCATTCTGGTCGCGCTGTTTTTTATCGTGCGGGAGATTGCCCGCCCGGTGAAGGAATACGCCGAGGCACATCTCGTGTGCTGGGCAAACCACAAAGGCAGTGAAGGCGTAGTTCACGTCGGAACGACCGCTATTTCCGAGTTGCGCGGCTGGGACATCAGTGAGTCGGCGAACACCATTGAAGACACCGTCCTGTCCGACGCTTGGGAAACCAATCAGGTTGGCACGAAGAGCTGGTCCGGCAACGCCAACGCCTTCTACGACGAGACCGATACCAATGCCCAGCAGGTACTGAGTGTTGGCGGTACGGTTGTGCTGAAGTTCTATCCCGAGGGAACCGGTACTGCCTCGACTTATAAATACGGCAGCGCCATTGTCACCGCTGTCAATGCCAGCGCCGCAATCAACGGAATGGTCGAGCGCAACTTCAGCTTCAAAGGCAACGGCGCGCTCACCGAGACAACAGTCTGATCATGTCTGCCATTGACCAGGTAAAAGGCCACTTCAGCAAGCTGGCCGTCAAGACGATCGAGGTGCCGGAGTGGGCGGATGAGAGCGGGGCGCCGCTCATCATCTATTCCCGGCCTCTAACGCTCGCCGAGAAGTCCAAGATCGTTGCTGTCGGTGATCGGGACGGGCGCATCGCCATGCTGGCGCATGCGTTGGTCCTGAAAGCGGAGACCGCTCAGGGCGAGAAGCTGTTCACGATCGAGCACAAGCATGCGCTCATGAACAGTGCTGATCCCGATGTGGTGGCGCGTGTCGTCACGGAGATCATGATGGTATCCAGCATCGAGGAATCGGAAAAAAACTGAAATCGGACACTGAGCTGTTCCTGATGGCGCGCATCGGGGCAGAGCTGCACAAGAGCCTGGGAGAGGTCGAGGCCATGACAGTGTCCGAATTCAACCTCTGGTTGGCCTACTTCGGGCCGATCTGGAAGGCCCGGGCCAAGCGATGACGACTCCACTACGTATGACGGTCACAGCGCGCGGCCTGCTCGCGCCGGGCGAGTTCCGGCAATGGGAACGGGAATGGAAGGAAAAGCAGCGTAAGGCCGTTGCCGGCGGCATGGGCGAGTGGGGGCGGATGACTGCCCGAAAGCTCGGCGCCAGTGCCGCACTGGCCTTCCGGCTGTCCGGACAGAAGATCCCCAAATCCATGAAGCACCGGGTATATGCGGCCAAGCCCGAACGCATGCCCGCCGTGCTGCTCTATAGCAAGATTCCCTGGCTGGGCATGCACACCGAAGGCGGCACGGTCACCGCAAAAGGTGGTGGCCTGTTGATCCCGCTGCTCACCAAGCGCATGGGACGCAAGGCCTTCAAGCGCATCGTGGACACCGTGCTGCGCACGGGGGCCGGATATTTCAAGAAAGTCGGATCGAACGTAATCCTGTTCGCTGAATATCAGCCTGAATATGGCCGCCCGCTCGCCCGGTTCCGCAGGGAATACCGCACCGCAACCGGTGAGAAGCGGGTTAAGGCCGGCACCGACATCCCGATTGCGGTGCTGGTGAAAAGCATCACCCTGAAAAAACGTCTCGACTTTGACGGCATCGTCCGGCGCGAGCTGGATGCCCTTGCCGCTGCAATCGAATCCCGTCTGGAAATCTAAGCCATGGCCAAAAAAGCGCAGATACTCGTCGAAGCAGTTGATATGACGAAATCGGCGCTCGACTCGGTCGAGCGCAACCTGAAGAGCGTGAACAGCGCGGTGGGCGCTGTCACTCGTTCCATGGGGGGGCTCGTCGGTGCGGTGGGTGCGGTCGAATTGGGCCGGATGATGATCGACAATGCCATGCAGGCCGAGCAGGCCTCGCATCGCCTGGATGCGGTTCTCAAAGCGACCGGTCACGCCGCGGGCATCGCCAAAGAGGAGCTCGATGACCTGGCCGACTCGCTCGCCGGCGCTACCCAGTTTGACGACGAAGGCATCCGCAACGCTCAGGCCACGCTGCTCAAGTTCGGCAACGTCTCAGGCGATGTGTTCCGCGAAGGCCTGAAGCTCGCGGCAGACTATGCCGCCTTCATCGGCACCGATGTGCCGGACGCGGCGCAGGTCATCGGCAAGGCGCTGTCGTCGCCGGTTGAGGGCATTGGCGCTCTGGAGCGCCAGATCGGCAAGCTGCGGCCCGAGCAGGAAGCCATGATCAAGAATTTCATGGAGACAGGGCGTGTGGCGGATGCCCAGGGCGTGGTGCTGGACGTTCTGCGCGGCAAGATCGGCGGCACCGCCGAAATCATGAATACCGGGCTTACCAAGGCTACGAGTGATGTCAAAAAAGCATGGGACGAACTGCTCGAATCCATGGGGCGGAGTGGCCCGGTCACAACGACCACGAATACCGGGCTCACGCTGGTGTCGCGCACCTTGGCCGGCATCAAGGATATGGTCGACACCTTCAACATGGAGACCTTCCGCAAGGTCTTGACGCTCGACTTCAGCGCAAAACAGGCGCCGGGCCCCAATCCAGAACTTGCTGGCAAGGCACGCGCCGCCCGGGACGCGGATGCCGAGCGGGCTTGGCTGGAGCGCAACGCCAGGCAACAGGCCGAACTGGCAAAACTGTCCGAGGATCTCTCAAAAAAAGGAGAAGAGAAGCGCCTTCGCGATCTTGAGGCGGGCCGCGCCCTGCAAAAACGCTGGGCTGAAGGCGACGCCCGTGATGCCGAAAAGCTCGCCGAGTCCGAAATGCAGCGCCTAGGCCGCGAATGGCAGCAGCGCCGTGATGAGGAGGCGCGCCTGGCGCGGCAGGTCGAGTCCGATGCCGAGCATTGGCGTCGGTTGGCTGACCCGACGCGGGAGATGTTCCAGAACCTGAAGCAGATCGCCGACCTCGTCAACAGCGGCGCACTGACCCCAGACGAAGGGGAGATTCTCACTGAAAGGATCAGCCGCGACATCACGAAGGTTCAGGACGGCCTGGACGACGTCAAGAACAAAGGCAAGGACACCGTCGACGAACTTTCGCAGGCGTTGGCGCAGTGGGGCAAGGGTTTCAGCCGGACCATGGCTGGGATTGTCGGCGACTCCAGCAATGCCTTCGACAAGATCAAGGCGTCGTTCAGCAGTCTGATCGAAGAGATCATCGCCATGCAGATCGACAAGCGTCTCACCCAGCCCATCATCAAGGCGGGAAGTAGCCTGCTGGATGGGATATTCGATGGATCGCTGATCTCGGGCGGTGGCATCGGTGGCGGCATGTCGGGCGGTGGCCTCCTGGGCGGTCTCGGTGGAATCTTCAATGGCAGCGCCGGCAACGCCATGGACTCCATCTTCTCCATGGGCTTCGCCACCGGCGGCAGTTTCAAGGTTGGCGGATCAGGGGGCACGGACAGCCAATACGTCGGCTTCAAGGCCACGCCTGGCGAGGAGGTCACGGTGCGCACGCCGGGGCAGCAGGCTGGCGATGGCGGCGGTTTGCAGATTACTCAGCACATCCACGTCGGCGGCGAGGTCACGCATACCGATTTGGCGCGGGTTGCTGAGGCTACCAAGCGCAGCACCATGGCCGCTGTCGCTGAGGGGCGCTTGCGCGGCGGCCGTTTCGCGGCGGCGATGGGAACCTGACATGTCGATTGCCTACCCGCTTTCCCTTCCGGCCACCAAGGCCGCGGCCGAGATCCGGCTGCGCATGTGCTCCACCGTCGGCAATTCCGGCTCGCCGTTCACGCCGTCGGACCAGAGCTACACCTGGACCCGTGAATGGTGGGAGGCTGATGTCACGCTGCCGCCCATGAAGCGCGCCGATGCTTCGGAGTGGATCGGTCTCATCGCGTCGATGAACGGCATGCAGGGCTCGCTGTACATGGGCGATCCGCTGGGTGCCACGCCGCGCGGGATTGCCACGGGCACGCCGCTGGTGAAGGGTGCGTCGCAGACCGGCAAAACGCTGGAGACCGACGGCTGGACGATCTCGCAGAACGGCATCCTGAAGCGCATGGACTGGATCCAGCTTTCCTCGGGGACCAGCTCGCGCCTGCATGCCGTGGTTGTCGAACCCAATTCGGACAGCTCAGGCAACGCCACGCTCGAAATCTGGCCCGCCCTGCGCGAGTCGCCCGCCGACAACAGCGCCATCGTGGTGAGCGGCGCCAAGGGCCGCTGGCGCCTGCGCTCCAACAGCAACGAATGGGCTGAGAACATCGGCGGCATCTACAGCGTCACCTTCACCCTGGTCGAAGACCTCCGCGCACTGGCCTGAACATGTCTGAACGCGTACTCTCTGCCGCGATGCTCGCGGCCATCGCCAAGCGCAATCTGCGGCCGGCGATTTTCTACGAAGGCGAATTCGAGACGGCCGGGGTGGCCACGTATGTTCGCTTGGTCACGGCGATCGGCTCGCTGAGTTGGGATGGCAAGACCTGGCTGGGTGGTGGCGATCTGCTGAACATCAGCAAGATCGAGGAGTCATCGGACATCAAGGCCGTGGGCTTCGAGGTCACGCTCTCCGGCTGCGACAGCGCGCGGATCTCGCTCGCTTTGCAGAGCATGAAGAAAAACCGGCCGGGGCGGCTGTGGCTGGGGCTGTTTGAGCCGCAGGCGTATTTTTCATTGGATGCAACATCCGGAAACTACGCAAGCACGCCAGACGCCTCGGCTCTTGATATTACGGGAGACATTGATCTTCGTGCGCGCGTAGCGGCGACGGATTGGACCCCATCCGTCTCGCAATTCATCCTTGGAAAAAGCTCGACCCTAGGGGCAAATCGAAGCTATGAGCTACGCCTCGAAACAAACGGACGCCCATCGCTTAACCTCTCGGCCAATGGCACGAACATCGGCAAGATCACGGCGACCGCCGCTCCTTCGATTGCGGATGGCGCCGCGCTTTGGTTGCGCGTGACCTATGATGCAGATACAGGCTCAGGAAGCAGTGCAACAACTTTCTACACTTCGTCCGATGGCTTGACCTGGACGCAGCTTGGCAGCGTCGTCATTGGCACGACGCTGGCCATCAAATCCGGCAATGCCGTTCTCAGTGTTGGTGGTGGACCTTCTATTCCTGTATCGAATGGTGCCAACCCGTTCGCTGGCAATGTGTACTACGCGGAAGTCCGAGACGGCATTAACGGGACGATCGTTGCAAAATTCGACCCGCTCCGCTTCTCCGCCGGCGCGCTTACCTCCGTGGCCACGACCGGTGAAACGTGGACGATCACGCGCACCGCCCCCAGCCACGCCTATATCGTCAACCTGGGCGACGTGCTGCTCGATTCTCCCTACGCGTTGCGCCGTGGTCGCTTCGACATCGCCATCATCGACCGCGATCCGAAAGGTGGCACCTGCACCATCACGGCGAAGTATGAAGACCGCCTGATCGACCTGGAGCGCCCGCGCGAGTGGCGCTACACCAGCGAAAGCCAGAAAGCGCTTTACCCGGACGTGGTCGACAAGGGCTTCGATTACGTTGAAACGCTGCAGGACGCGCAATTCATATGGGGGCGGTGATGAATGCCGTTTCTCCCTTGGCCGGGGCGCAACGCGTGGATGGCTGGGAGCCGCGGTTTCATGCCGTCATCGAGGCCTCGCGCGGCGAGCCCTATGTGCTGGGCGAGTTCGACTGCTTCCGGTTCGCGTGCCGGGTGATCGAGGCGCTCACCGGCATTGACCGCTGGCCGGAGTTCTCGGGCCGGTACACCACCCGGCGCGAGGCCATGCGAGCCTTGCATGCCTATGGCGCGTCGTTCACTGCGGCGGCCACGGCATTCTTCGGCAGCGAACCGCAGACCTGGAAGCGGGCCCGGCGCGGCGACATCCTCGAATACCGCTCGGCCGATGGCGAGGCGCATCTGGCCGTGGGCATGGGCACGCATGCACTGGTGTGCACCGATGCCGGCCTGCTCGCGTTGCCGCTGAGCGCCTGTCTGCATTGCTGGAGGATCGGCTAATGCCCACATCCGTCATCGCCGCCGGCGCCACCGGCCTCATTGCCGGCTCGACCCTGACGGTGGCCGGTGGACTGACGCTCGGCTTCTCCATGAGCGCTTTTGCCGGCTCGCTGGTGCTGGGGGCTGCATCCCGGGCGCTCAGCAAGCCGCCGGCGCAGGCTGGTGGGGGCATCGGCAGCGTGCAGTCGCAGGCGCGCAACCTGAGCGTCAAGCAGGCCATCCCGCCGCGCCAGGTGATCGCGGGCACCGCCCGGGTGGGCGGCGCCATCACCTTCATGCATGTGTACCAGGGCATCATCCTGAACATGGTGATCACGCTGGCCGGCCACCAGTGCAGCGAGATCAGCGAGATCCGCTTCGACGATGAGGTGGTGCCGCTCGATGCCGATGGCCTGGCGATCGGCAAGTATGGCAATGCCACCGTGGTGATTCGCAAGTCCCTCGGCGACGAAGGCACTGCCCAGCCTTTCCCCGGGCTGGTGCTGGAGTCCGACGGCAAGTGGACGAATGACCATTTGCAAATGGGCTGCACGAAAATCTGGGTGCGCTTGTCGGCCAATCCGACGCTGTTCCCGAACGGCATCCCGAACATCAGCGCCATCGTCGATGGCGCGCTGGTCTATGACAACCGCGACGCCACCACGGGCTTCAGCGCGAACGCCGCACTGTGGACGGCGCACTACCTGAACAATGACGTCTACGGCCTGGGCGCCAGCTATGCCGATGAGATCGACGACGACGATCTGACCGCTGCGGCCAATGCCTGCGAGGAGGCCGTCGCGCTGGCCGCTGGCGGCACCGAGGAGCGCTATCAGGTCAACGGCGCCTTCCTCATGAGCGAGCGGCCGAAGGACGTGCTGCAACGCCTCCTGGCCGCGATGGCAGGCAAGGCCGTGAACACCGGCGACTCCTGGCGCCTCATCGCCGGCATCTGGTACGCGCCCACCGTCACGCTGGACGAAACCTACCTGCGCGGCCCGGTGAGCACTCAGGTGGGCACCTCCGGCCGAGAAAGCGCCACGGGCGTGAAGGGCGTGTTCACCGATCCGAATGCCGGCTGGCAGCCGACCGACTTCCCGGCGATCGAATCTTCGACCTACATCACCGAGGATGGCGGCGAATCGCAGTGGAAAGACGTGGATTTCAGCGCCTTCGTCACCAGCGCCACGCAGGCCCAGCGCCTGGCCAAGATCGAGCTGCTGCGCATCCGGCAGAACCTCACGCACACCGCGCCGATGAAGCTCTCCGCCTGGGGCATCGTGCCCGGCAAGAATGTGTCCATCACGGATACCCAGATGGGCTGGTCGGGCAAGGCCTTCGAGGTGCTGGAATCCACCCTGGTCATCGAGGAAGGCGAGAACGGCGCCCCGATCCTCGGCGTGGACCATGCCCTGCGCGAGACGGCGGCGGCAATTTACGACTGGAGTACCTCCGAGGAAGGCGCCTACGACATCGCGCCGAACACCGATCTGCCGGACGTCGGCGTGATCGGCACGCCTGGCGTGCCGGTGGTAACCGAGGAACTCTACGAAACCCGCGACGGTCGCGGCGTGGCCGCCCGGGCCCTGGTCAGCGCCGGCGAATCCAGCTACCCGTTCGGCGCGCTCTACCAGCTTGAGTACAGCGTGGCCAGCGCCGGTGCCTATGTGGTGCTGCCGGTGACCCGCGTGCCCGAATGGCAGATCGACGACATGGCGCCGGGGCGCTATGACTTCCGCGTGAAGGCGATCGGCGTGACCGGCGCCGAATCCAACTATGCGCTGGCGGACAACAAGGAAATCCTCGGGCTGGGTGCGCCGCCAGCCGTGCCCACCGGCGTCTCGCTGCAGATCGCCGGCGGCACGGCGCGCATCAAGCTCGACCGCCCCACGGAGCTGGATGTGCTGCGCGGGGGGCGGATTCTGGTGCGCTTCTGCCATGACGGGGTGACGGTGAGCTGGGAGACGGCCTTCAGCATCGGCGAGATCGAGAGCTGGCCCGGCGACAGCACCCAGATCGACCTGCCCTTGAAGCCGGGCACTTATCTGGTGAAGGCTCGCGACAGCACCGGCCAGGAGAGCACCACCTGGGCTGAGATCTACACGAAGCAGGCCTCGGTGCTCGCCTTCAGCGACATCCTCACCATTCAGGAAGACAGCGCCTTCGGCGGCACGCACTCCGGCACCGCGGCTGACAGCGGCACGCTCACCCTGGGTGGGGTGGGGATGTTCGATGACATCCCCGATTTTGATGCGGTGACCGACCTCGACGGCTACGGCGGCATTGCGGCACAGGGCACCTACACCTTCAGCACAGCAACCGATCTGGGCACCGTGTCGCGCGTGCGGCTTACCTCGCGGATTGAGGGCTCGGTGGACAACGTGCTCGACCTGGTGGATGACCGCACCGGCAACATCGACGACTGGCTCGACTTCGATGGCACGGCCTTCGGCGGCAGTTCCGCTGACGTGTGGGTGGAGTTGCGCGAGACCGACGACGACCCGGCGGGCTCGCCCACCTGGAGCGACTGGAAGCGGGTGGATGCATCCGAACACGAGGCGCGCGGGTTTCAGTACCGCGCGCAACTGGTGGCCTATGACCCGGCTTACCGGCCACTGGTCACGGCTTTGCGGGTAACGATTGCGGAGGTGGTATGAGCACAAAACGCGTGGCGCAGCTTGATGAGCGCATGGTTTTTCTGGGCATGGTCGAGATTGCGGCCGATGCCGAGCTGACGGCCCTGCAGGTGGATCTGGGTCACGACTGCGACCTGCCGTCGGGCGAATACCGCTGGAATCCCGACCTGAAGACCTTCCAGGCGCTGCCGCGCGCGCAGCGGGCTGTGGCCGGCAGGCCGACGCTGGAGCAGGCCACCGCGTTTTTCTTCCTCGGCCAGTGGGCCGTCAACAACGGGGCGCTGCCCGATGTAACGCTCGCCTGGCTGGATGATGCCGTGATGAGCGTGGACCTTGGTGGCGTGCGTGGCGACACGATCGACGAATACCGCGAAGCCCGCGGCCTCACCAAAGCAAAGGAGTAATCCGCCATGTCACTTGATATGCGCCACCGCGGGCGCAGGCCCCTCCACGTCCGGCGCGAGCTGGAACAATCCATCGCCGACTTCGAGGCCCGGCTCCTGGGCGATCGCCGCTACGCGTTCAGCCAGAACGACATGTCGATTGCCAACGCCTCCGGCGCCACCGTTCGCGCGGACGTCAACAGTGCGCTGCAGGCGCTGGCCAGCAACAGCTCCGGCACCTCAGCGCCGTCGACGATGTACGCCTACATGTTCTGGGCGGACACCACGAATGGGCAGCTCAAGCAGCGCAACGCGGCGAACAGCGCGTGGATCCTGCGGGGCACGCTGGCTGAGACCATTGTCGCGGCGCGCTCCTCGAACACTATCCTCGCCGCTGCCGACCACGGCAAGACGATCAACTGCACCAGCAGCTTCACGCAGACCCTCACCGCCGTGGCCACGCTGGGCGACGGCTGGTGGGTCTACGTCAAGAACAGCGGCACCGGCGTCATCACGCTTGACCCGAACAGCACCGAGACGATTGATGGCGCGACCACGGTGGCGCTGTATCCGGGCGACGGCTGCTGGCTGATCTGCAACGGCTCGGCATTCATCACCGTGGGGCGCGCCGGCGCTGCCCCGATCGCACGTGGGCATATCGACGGGCTGGTGATGAGCACCGCAGGGTCTTCGGCCACCATGACGATCGCGGCCGGCCAGGCGGCCGACAGCACGAATGCCGTGCTGATGACGTTGTCGGCGGCGATCAGCAAGACCACCTCCGCCTGGGCGGTGGGCTCCACGAACGGCGGTCTGGACACCGGCGCAATCGCCAACAGCACCTGGTATCACTTCTTTGAGATCATGCGGCCGGACACCGGCGTGGTGGACGTGCTCTTCAGCCTGAGCGCGACTGCTCCGACGATGCCATCGAATTACACCTACAAGCGACGCATCGGCTCCGGCAAAACGAACGGCTCGGCGCAGTGGGTTCTGTTCACGCAGGATGGCGATTACTTCCGCTGGTCTGCATCGGTGCTGGACATCAACACCAACAATCCCGGCACGTCGGCCGTGACAGCAACACTGGCCAGCGTTCCGACCGGGGTCAATGTGTTCGCGCTCATCAATGCAGCGCTCAAGACAACCAGCACGGACCGTTCGGAGATGTATCTGCGCGATCTGGCAGCGAGTGACGAGGCGCCAAGCGGAACCGCGGGACCGCTCGCGACAGTAACGCTCGGGTCAGATGCCGGCCTTGGTGAAGCGTCCTGGGGCGGAAGGATGCGCACCAACACATCAGGGCAGATCGGTTATCGGTTGAGTGTCTCAACTGCCACGCTCACCGCGCGAATTGCCACTCTCGGATGGGAAGACACACGCGGAAAGGATGCATGATGAGCGAACAGCGCTATATCAGCCGGGACGCCAACGGCAAAATCAATGGCGATTACTCAGGCCCGCAGTCGAACACCGATCCGGAGCCGATGGCCATCGACGATCCGGAGTTCATGGCCTACGCCGGCACGGACCTCGATGGCCGCAAGGCCGTTGCAGTGCGCGAGATTGAGTCGATCAATCGCCGGCTCTTCCAGGCCATCTACCCGACCGCCGGCATCGTGCAGGAATACCAGGCGGCCGAGCTGCAGGCGCGCACGTTCCTCTTGGCCGGCTGCGTCGGCGAGGTGCCGACCTACGTGCAGATCCGCATGGACGCCGCCGGCCGCACCGCCGAGCAGGCCACCGGCGACATCATCGCCAAGGCGAACCTGGCTGCGCTGGTGGTGAGCAGCCTTTCGCGGCTGCGCCAGACGCACCGCCGCGCCATCCTCGACAGCGCCGACGATGGCGCCTTCGAGCTGGCCTTTGCGGCGGCGCTGGAGGCCTTTGGCGCGCTGCAGGCGCAGGTGCAGGCCTCGCTGTGATTGCCCTTGCCGCCGTCCTGCTGGCCAGCCTGGTGCTCTGGGTGTTCTACCTGGCGTACCAGTCCCTGCGGGGCGTCTGGCACGACCTGCCGATCACCACGCGCGTGCTGGGCGCGGTGGTGGTGCTGATCGGCTTCGTGGTGGACGTGATCTTCAACCTCATCGTCGGCACGGTGCTGTTCCTCGAGCTGCCGCACGAGGCGACTTTCAGCCAGCGGGTGAGCCGCTTGAAGCGGGGTGCGCTCTATCTGGAGCAGCCCTGGCGCGCGCGTCTCGCCGCGTGGATCTGCGCTGCGCTGCTCGATCCGTTCGAGGCGCAGGGGCATTGCCGGTGAAAAAGAAATAACGGCCTCCCCGGTTGCAGCCGGGGTGTTGCCTTGGCCGGCTCTGATTCGGATCCGAGAGCGCGGCAACCGTAACACTTTTCAACTTCGATTGCAGGCGGGGAGGGGACTATGCGGTTGGTGGAAATGATGGATCCGGTAGGCTTCAAGATTGCGGTGGCTGCGGCATCGGCAGTCAGTGGCGCCGCCGCGGTGGCCACGCGCGACCTGTCGGTGGCCTATCTGGGGGTGCCGCTGCCGGTGGTTCTGGCGGCCTTTGCCGGCGCAGGGCTGATCCTGAGCTTCCTGCCAAGGCGGGTGGACGCAGAGGGCAGTTCGGCTCTGGAGCATCACCTGCGCACCTTCGGCACGATCGTTCTGTGCATGCTCCTCGGTTCCTATGGTGCTGCGCTGTTACCGCGCCTGGTGGATGGGCTGGCCGGCGGTGAACTGTTCATTGCCTTCGCCCTGGGTGCACTGGGGCAGATCTTCGTGCCGCTGGCCATCGAGCGCCGGCTGGAGGTGTGGACTTCAATCACGAGCTGGCTGCCACGTCGGTCCGGCAGCGGCTCCAACGATGGAGGAAAGGCATGAGGCACTGGAGCATGGACCTGTTTGAATCACTGATGGCGCTGCTGCCCTCGCTGCAGATGACGCTCGCGTTCGCGGGCATGTGCATCTTCATCTGCGGCGTGATGGCGATCGCGGCCATGACATCCCGCACGCGGCACTGCTTTCGCGTGGTGTACGGCATGCTCGCACTGGCCGGTCTGGCGCTAATGCTATCGCCGATCTACGGCGACGATTACCTGATCGTTGCCTGCGCCGCGGTGGTGGTGGCCTGCGCGTTTTACATGGTCCTCGACCGCCGGCGGATTGATCGGGTGCGCGCATGAGCCTGTCAGAGAATTTCACGCTCGAGGAGTTCACGCGCAGCGAAACGGCAGAGCGTCTCGGCATCGACAATACGCCGCCTGGCGCCATCGTCGAGGCGCTGCGGAACACCGCCGAGCACATGGAGATCGTGCGCGCCGCGCTGGGCGGAAAGCGCATCAGAATCAACAGCGCCTACCGCTGCCCGGCGCTCAATGCTGCCGTGGGCAGCAAACCCACTAGCGACCACTGTAAGGGCTGGGCCGTGGATTTCGTCTGCGCGGACTTCGGCACGCCCGAGGACATCTGCCATCGACTCGTCGCCAGCGACATCCGCTTCAAGCAGCTCATTTTTGAACACACCTGGGTGCATATCAGCTTTGACCTCCTGGGTGAGCTGGCCGGCCATCCGCCGAAGCGCGAAGTGCTCACGCTGGTCGCGGGCGGGTATCAGGTCGGGATTGTGAGCAAAGCATGAAAACCCGCGGCTTTATGTCCGTTGAGATGGTCATCGGCCTCGGCGTGCTCCTGATCACGGGGCTGCTCACCACCTGGGCGCTCTGGGAGCGCTCGGGCCGGCTGGAGTGCCAGGTGGCGCGGGTGCAGATCGCCGACGCCTACAACGTCCTGGCCGAAAAGGTGAAGCAGCAGAACGCCGCGGTGGGCGATCTGGCCCGGCAGGGGGCTGCGGCACGCAAGGCGGGCGCTGAGGCCCGCGCCAAGGCAGAAGCGGATGCCCAAGCCCATGCTGCCGAGGTTGCCGCCCTGCGCCTCGCCACGGCCTCGCCAACGCCGGGGGATGGCACTTGCGCCACCGCCTGGGGAATGATCCGCGAAGCGCTCAAGGGACCGCCAAAATGACCGCCAGTCGATTTGTGCGGGGATGGGCGGCCAAGTGGTGGCCGCTGATCGTCGGGGCCGTCCTGGTGGCGTTGCTGGCCGGCTGCGGCGGGCTGCCGGTCAAGGTGCCCGAGACGGTCAGCGTGCCGGTGCCGGTGAGCTGCATCGAAGCGCCGGTGGCCCGGCCGAATTTCTATACTGACGCGGAGATTGCCGCCATGGACGACTTCAAGGCCACGCTGAACCTCTGGCTGGAGCGTCGCGTCCGGCAGGCCTACGAGGCCCAGCTCGAGGCCACCGTGGCCGGTTGCTGGCTGCCGGCAAAGGGCGGCACATAGCCGGCCCGTGAACATTCACGCCAAGCCCGGGGCCCTTTGGGGTTCCGGGCTTTTTGTTTTTATGGACTGCCGGGCCGCGACCGAAGGGCGCGGCCCTTCTCCCTGCTGCCTGCGGCCGGTCCCGCAGGGACGGGCGAGCGAAGCGAGAGCGGGACGGCAGGGGGAAACAACCACCGGATTCTGCCGTCAGGAAACTCCCTAAGCGCCCCTTGGAATCCCGCGCCAGATGTGGGGGCGTTTCAAGAATGAGCGCTTAGGGAAAACCGCACAAGCAGTTGATTTTGTGCGCAGTCCACGGCGCATGGGGTGCAGGTGGTCGGAGGTTCAAATCCTCTCGCCCCGACCAATAATCAAAGACTTAGGTTAAGCACGGTCTCCGGTGCTTAGGGACTCCCTAAGTTTTTGGCTTTTTTCTCTCCGGCAGCGGCATTCTGAAGCTGCTGAGTCGGTCGCGATATTGGTCCAAATATATCTCGGTGGTGCCCATGGTGGCGTGCGCTGCGGAGTTCTGGATTTCGCGCATGTCGGCACCGAGCGATTCCATCACTGAGAGCGCATAGGGCCGCACGTCGCGGGTGGTGATGCCTTTGCATCCGGCTGCCACGACGGCGTCGCGCCAGACTTCATAAATTCCGTTCTTGCTGTACTTGTCGCCATCGCGTGCCTGGATGATGTACGGGTCGCGATGCTTGGCGAGCTGCTCGACCTTGCGCCGTGGGCGCAGTGCGCGGCAGCGATCGAGCCAGGCGCGGATCTCGGGGGTGATGATGATGTCGATCACTTCGCCGCTCGACTCGATGGTCTTCGTCGGGTCGAAGTGGATGCGCTCGGGGCCGATGTGCGATTCGCGCAGAAGCCTGATCTCGGTGGGGCGCTGCCGGGTGAGATACATTCCCTCGAGGAAGCACTGGCCCATGGGCGTGAGTGCGTCGTAGATGGCCCAGTAGCGTTCGGCATTGAGTTTGCCGCGGCGCTTCGGTGGCGACTTGATGCGCAGCTCGCGGCAGGGGTTGATCTCCACGCCGGTCTTTGCCTTGTTCAGCACGCACCACGAAAAGAACGTCGACAGCCGGGCCTTGTATTTGCCCATGGTGTTCTGCTTGCCGGAGAAGTTGTCATTCAAGAATTTGACGACGTCGCCGGGTTCAACCATGCGCGCATCAAACTTTTTGAAGGCTTTGGCGACCAGGGCGAACATGCGCTCGTATTCGCGGCGCACGTCGAAGGTGAGCGTCTGGAAGTGATCGGCCTCGAACAGCTTGATCAGGGCGGGCATGTCGCCGGTGTCATCGCTGGCCGGGGCCTCGCCGAGCAGCCTGGCCAGCGCGGCGTGGACAGCGGCTTCGCCTTCGTCGATGCGGCAGAGCTTGTGCCACTTCTGGCGGGGGCGGCCGGTTTTGGGGTTGCGCTCTTCCAGATCCTGCACGTAGAAGTAGCTGCCGTCACTGGGGTAGACGCGGGGAATTTTCACGATTTCACCGATTGAAGCTGGGGCCGTCCTGGGCGATTGTCCGCATGGTTTGCGGCCGGCTGCATGGCGCCGGCGCAGACCGCCTTGTAGTGTTCGCGCTCGAGTATAACCTTGTGCGACCGGGACAGCCGAACGCGCCAGAATCCGCGCTGGCGCAGCTCCTCGAGCTGGCGCTGCGGCTGGGTGAGCCCGCCGGCCAGCGCTTCGATCTCGGCGTCGGTGAGGATGAGGTCGGTCACGCTGCTCTCCGATAGGCTTTGCCGAGCCCGGCATCGACTGCCAGCCCGCGCTTCATGATCAGCCGTGCCATTCGGGCCCGGTCGTGGTGGCCGGCGGTGGTCTGGCCGAGCAGGCCGAGGTAGCTGTTGGCGGTGGCGTAGATCTGGGTGTCGGGCATGTGGGCGAGGCGGTTCAGGGCGTCGTTGTAGGTGCGCCGGCGCAGGCTGCGGCGCCAGGGTTTGATGATCTGGCCGACAAAGTCGATGCCGCGCTCGATGGGCTGTAGGATGGTTTTGGCCGGGTTGAGGCGGACGTTGAGCCGGGCGAGCAGGAATGCGTCGAGGTCGGCCAGCCAGGCGTTGAGCTGCTGCGCTGATGGGTGCAGCAAGATGAAGTCGTCAACGTATCGCACGTAGTGCCGTGCCCGGAACTGGTGCTTGCAGTGCTGATCGAGCACGTCGAGATAAATGTTGGCGAAGAACTGGCTGCTCAGGTTGCCGATCGGCAGGCCCAGATGCGCGGGCTGGTCGCCGAGGCGCTTGTGTGGCGGCACCCGGGCGTGCAAGGCCGGGGTGCTTTGCAGGATGGCGTCGCGGCGCGGGTCGTGGAACAGCATCTGGTGCGCCAGTGCCCGCCACCATGGCTCGCGCACTTTGGCGGCGATACGCTCGAACAGGATATTCTTGTCGATGCTGACAAAGAAGTTGGCGAGGTCGCATTTCAGATAGAAGGCCGGGCGGCTCCAGTTCTGGGTGATGCTGCGGACGTCGGCCTCCAGCCGGCGGGCGGCGTAGAGCGTGCCGCGCCCGGGGATGCAGGCGCAACTGTTGGCGATGAAGGCCCTCTGGAATCGCGGGGCGATGTGGTTGTAGAGCAGGTGGTGCACGATGCGGTCGCGGAAGGCTGCGGCCCACACTTCGCGTGCTTTGGGTCGGGTGATGACGAAGCAGATCGACGGCTCGGGGCGATAGCTGCCGTCGTGCAGTTCCTCGAATAGCTGCTGGAGGTTGCGTTCCAGGTGCTGCTCGAAGGTGCGGGCGCTGTCGGTGTTGCGCTTGTTGCGGCGGCAGTCAAAGTAGGCTGTCACCAGATCCTGAAAAGAAAAATCAGCGTGGGCAGCAGTGTGTTGATCTGCGGACGGCGCGGGCCCGAAACTCGTTGTCCTTGTTCCAGTTGTTCTGGTTGCCGTTGTTGAAGTTCTGGTACCAGGCATAGGACTCGTTGCCGGCAAAAAAGGTATGTTCGTGCGATCAACGTCGCCGGACCGAAGGGCAAGGCTGAGTTGCTGCCCGATCAGCCCGGAAACTGCGCGGGGCGGGTCACGATCGAACATGACGGTCTCCCTGATGCGCATGGCGGTCGCCGCACTGCGAAACATTGCAGTGCGGCGGGCGGCACGACCAGATTAACAATCGCGCTGTCATAGCAACCGTGGCTGCTCTGAAACGGGCGAGGATGCGGACTGCTTTCTCCACGCGGTGGCCTGTTTGCCGATGGATGTGGTCAGCTCGACAGCGCGGGCGTATTGGCCGGTGGAGATGTAACGCTTGTCCCGGCTGAGCCGGAACAGGATGTTGGCCACCTCCAGACGCTTTTGCAGTTCGAGCAGGTGCGGGGTCTTGTCGTCAGCCATGTTCGCCGTCTGAATGCAGGTGAACAGGGCCAGCGAGTCGTCCCGCAGCCTTGCGCCGACAACCGGCTTGACCGGTCGCGGCATGTTGACGATCAGATCCAACGTGAAAGCCATAAGGTCGTAGCTCACCTTGTAGATTTCGAGGTCCGAGTGGAGGCCCATGCTGAAAAAAAATCGGAAGCTATCGCGTCAGTGAATGAGCGAATGACTCAATGGGTAATCTGCGGACGGCGCGGGCCCGAAACTCGTAGTCCTCGCCCCAGTAGTCCTGGCTGCCGCCGCTGAAGTTCTGGTACCAGGCATAGGACTCGTCGCCGGCGTATTCTTCGCGCGACCAGTACCACTCTTTCTCGAACAGTTCGGGCACGTTGGCGTAGCAGACGGACTGCTCGGTGCGGAATGGCAGGCTCCAGTCTTCGCCGAGGCTGGCGGCCCATGCCATGGCGGCTTTCCACTGCGCGGTGCCGGTCATGGCGTCGCCGACGATCAGGTGGTAGTCGGGGGCTTTGTCGCGGCCACGGACGATGCCGGCGTAGATGCCGCCCATCCACTGGCAGCCGATGGGGGGCGGTTGATCCTCTGCGGTGGGGCGATCAAAGCCGGTGAACAGCGCCTTGGGCGACATGAATTTTTCAAGGTAGGCGCGCGCGGCGGCTTCGGCGGATACGCTGAGCGTGGCGTCGCCCACCTTGAGAGTGACATGGTCAGAATTTTGCACGGAAAACCTCCCGGGATTGAATGGGTGAATGATTAAATGGGTAATCTGCGGACGGCGCGGGCCCGAAACTCGTTGCCCTTGCTCCAGCGGTCCTGGCTGCCGCCGTAGAAGCCCTGGCCCCAGGCATAGGACTCGTCGCCGGCGATGGTCTCGCTGCTCCAGTAGATCCGGGGCTTAAATTTCTTGGCCTGGGTTTTGAAGGCAAGCAGCAGCTCCATGCGGGTGGGCAGTTCGCCGCCGATGCTTTTGGCCCATGCGCCGGCGTCGGCCCATTTGATCTGGTCCTTGTCGCCGGGCAGCAGAATGACGTGGCGGGCGTTGGCGAGTTTGCCGTCTTCGCAGACAACGCCGAGGTAGACTTCGCCGCGCTTGAGGGTTGGGGTCTTGGGTGCTTTTGCTGCCTTTGTTACGAGTTTCTTTGTGGCCATTGGGGTCTCCTGGTGGGTTACGCTGCGTTGGCTGCGGCGTGATCAATGAATTGCGCGCTGATGATGGCGGCGGCCACCGGAGGGCAGACGCTGTTGCCGCACATGCGCACCTGGGCGGACTTGGTGAATGGGTTACCGTCGGCATCGGCCTCGATGCGGTAGGTGTCGGGAAAGCCCTGCGCGCGGTAAAGCTCGCGCGGGGCGAGCATGCGCAGGCCGATGTCGGCGATCTGGTATTCCTCGCCTTGGATGGTGACCAGGCCGAGTCGATCGCGGGAGGTGACGGTGCGCATGGGCTCCAGCAGCATCTGGCCATCTTTGTCGTTGCCGTAGTAGGCGACAAGGAACGCCCGAACCTCGGCGAAGTGGGTGCCCTGCGCGCTGACGGTCTGCAGCGGTTCGGTGACGGGTTGGCCGGTGTTGTCTCCGCGCATCTTGACCAGGTGCGATGCAACGAGGCTGTGGTGGTCGATGCCGGTGACGGTGCCTAGCGGCTTGGGCAAGACCTGGCCGGTGACGCCGCCGTAGTGTTTGGCGAGAAAGGCCGCGACCAGCGCGTGTTTCTGGCCATTGACCACGGTGCCGAGCGGTTTGTCGAGGCCCGGGACGCGGGGTGCCTGGCCGGGGCGCTCACCGTAACCGGTGGTGATGAGCGTGGGTGTCACCAGCGCATGCCGTGCTTCGGCGGTGATGGTGGTGAGCGGCTTCGATGATGACCATGCGGCGCTGGCCCCGCTGGATTTGTTGTCGATGCCGACGATGAATGGCTCGGCGGCTTCGATCACATAGCGTCGAATTCCGCGGCCGATGCGCTTCAGGGTGTTCTCCGCAAGCGGGCGGACGCGCTCGAAAATGCTGGGGCAGGGCAGGCTCCAGTCGATGCACTCGGCGGCGGTGCGCCACGGCTGGCTTCGGCCTTTGCCGTGCGTTGCCTGTGGCCAGACGATGGGCAGGCCGTCGCAGCGGGCCAGCAGGAACAGGCGCTTGCGGCTGGTGGGTGCGCCGTAGTCGGCTGCGATCAGTTCGCGGTGCTCGACGACATAGCCGAGGTTTTCGAGCTGGCGCACGAAGCGGCGGAAGGTCAGGCCCTTTTTGAGTTTGTCGGGCTTGTCGTTTTCATCAAGCGGGCCCCAGTGCTGGAATTCTTCGACGTTCTCCAGTGCGATCACGTCGGGCCGCACCGCCTTGGCCCATTTCACCGCCACCCATGCCAGTCCGCGGATTTTCTTGTCAACGGGCTTGCCGCCCTTGGCCTTGGAGTGGTGCTTGCAATCGGGTGACAGCCACATCAGGCCGACGGGCTTGCCCTGGGTGGCTTCCAGCGGATCCACGGCCCAGACATCCTCGCAGTAGTGGCGGGTGCCGGGGTGGTTGGCGGCGTGCATGCGGATGGCCTCGGCGTCGTGATTGATCGCCACGTCGGGCGAGCGGCCAAGCGCCATTTCAATGCCGAGCGATGCGCCGCCACCGCCGGCGAAGCTGTCGATGATGAGCTTGTCGGCGTGCAGGCGGATCAGGGGTGGGCGGGTCATGGCGCGCGCTCTCCGCCTCGGTAGTGCTCGATTGCCTTGTCGGTCGGCATGGTGCGCCAGTCCGGCCATGTGCGAGCTTCGTTGCGTGCCTGTTTGGCGGCAATGGCTTCGGCGATCTGCTCGGGGGTGTGGCCGTGGCGCCATGCGCCGTCCAGCGCCAGCAGGATGACGTCAACCCATTCGCTGAGGTCGTGTGGATCTGCTTGGACCTCGATCAGTTCCTTCCGGATGTGGTCGATGACGCCGGCGGTGCGCTCACCTGGGACGAACGTGCGAGCGCTGAAGGCGCGCTGTCCGTGAAGGTGGGCGATCAGGTCGAACGTCGCGGCCCGGTCCGTGAGGTGCTGCTTAACCTCCTGCAGCGATTTGATGTCGCTTTCCGGGAACTGGATGTTCATGTCCATCGGATCGGCGGCGTGGATGCGGTCAAACTCCGCCTGGAATGCCGCGATGGCGCGATCAAGGCTGCCGAAGTGGTGACGCTCAATTTTGATTTGGCTCATGCGTCTATTCCTGAAAAAAAGCATGGGAACGTGGTTCCGTCGTCGATCAGCCGCTTGATCTGATCCCTGAAGGAGATCAATTCCGAGTCCTGTTCATCCTCGGCAACATTGATCTGGCTTGTGTCTAGATCGTCTGGTTGGGCGTCGATCTCAAGGCCGCATTGCTCGATAGCGTCCTGCCGGGGCGTACCCCATAGCTCCAAAGCGCATGCAATTGCACTCTCGCGATCGGTTGCCGCAAACCATTCATAGTCGGTGAGTTGCCAGACTGATATGCCTTGCTCGACAGTTGGGCTCATGCGTGCTGCCCCTGCGTAACCGCGCTGATCGGCGCATCCGACTGCGCGGCGTAGTCCTTGAAATAGACTTTGCCTTGGCGCGTGTAGAAACCCCACCACTGCATGGGGCGGCCGAAGGTGATGAAGAGGGTCCAGACGTCACGGCTGACGCGGGTGATGGCGTGGCGATCGGTGGCGCGGCGGAAGGCAATGCTGCCGGCGTGGCGGGCTCGGTCTTCGTGGCGCTCGACGTCGGCTCCTTCGATAAAGCATGGATCCACCTCGACAGGCCTGCGCTCCATGTAGCTGCCGCGCATGAGGATGCTGATGAAGGGCCACGGGTGGTCGTGCAGGTGGCAGTCGCTGTCGGGCGTGGCGATGTGATGTACGCGGGCGCTCATCCAGCGCGTCTCGAACAATGCCCGGCGGCTCATGTAGAGCGATCCGTCGGCGTGCACCAGGTGGCCTTTGTGGTAGGGCGTGCGCTGGGCGCGGCGGATGATCCAGTTGACGATGATTTTGAACATGGGGCCTCGGTCAGAAAAAGTGGCGGACGACACCGGTGGTCCAGACGCCGGTGTAGAAAAAGGTAAGCATGAAAATACCGACCTGGCGCGCTCGCCATGCGCTCCAGAACCAGAAGGGCTGCGCGGCAAAACCGATGGGGTAGCCCCATTCGCGAAGCGGGTGGCCATCGGGCAGGGCGACCAGGTAGATGGCCAGCGCGGACAGGGCGAGCAGGGCGATCTGCACCAGGTGGTGGGTGCGGTCAGTGCGCTGCCAGGCGTCGAGCGAGACGCCGCGCAGGCCGGGCGCGGTAATGGTGAGTTCGCGCAGTTGGATCATGCCCGTTGCTCCTGCTGTTTGCGGATGCGAATCTCTGCCGCGATGCGCAGGCAGATGGCGATGGGCGGTGTGTCGAGTGCGTGAGCGAAGCTGATGCTGTACCGGCGCAGGCCGCTGTGCATGAAGGCTTCGCGCATGGCTTCGCGGTGGATGGCCAGTTCGGCGGGCGGTTCGTCGTTGGCCGTGACGAGAGGCAGGGTGTGAAGGTCGGTGGTCATGTCGTGACCTTTTGGGTTGCGCTGCGGATGTCGCCGAGCAGTTCGCGGACGCCCTGTTGTTGGGGGTCATCCTCAAAGCCGGCGATGAAGGCCTCCGCGCGGTCCAGCAGGAGATGCAGGTCGCTGTAGCGCACCTTTGCGGGGATGACGATGTTGCCGACGTGCTCAAGCATTTCGGTCGAGATGCCATCGGCCGCATTCCAGCAGGCGACCATGCGCCGTGCGTTGGCTTCGTCTTCGGTGGTTTGGGCTTCGCCGTCCTGGTAGAACTCGGCGACCTCGCGCTCGCCGATCGCGACGACGCAAGGGCCGGTTTCCTCGGCGATGTGCGCTAGGCCTTGGGTGTGCGGGGCGGCGCTCATGCCGCCACCTTCACCTTCTCCGCCACGGCAATGGGCTGCATTCCCGGCAGCACTTGCGGGACGAGCTTCGATTTGCCGTCGGCGTCGATCACCAGCCGCAGGCCGGTTCTGAGGGCATGCCCGACGGCTACGCTGACGAGCATGCGGTCGTCGAGTATCACAGTGGCGGAAAAATTCACGGAAAACCTCCCGGATCAGTGAAGGATTGAATTACTGAATGGGTAATCTGCGGACGGCGCGGGCCCGAAACTCG